>Ga0207757_100136_pt1 | contig 62196 bp, 58 predicted proteins | sample A23P3SouthBayCA_2_FD_187752 | JGI IMG/M metagenome (GOLD analysis project Ga0207757, IMG submission 187752) | Aerobic enrichment media microbial communities from Eden Landing Ponds, California, USA - A23 P3 (2) (SPAdes) | ecosystem: Environmental > Aquatic > Marine > Unclassified | place... | reverse complement strand
GGCCCAGAGCTCCGTGCTGACGAACAAGTACGCCGAGGGCTACCCCGGCGAGCGCTACTACGGCGGCTGCGAGCACGCCGACACCATCGAACAGCTCGCCATCGATCGCGCGAAGGAACTGTACGGCGCGGAGTACGTCAACGTTCAGCCCCACTCGGGGTCGCAGGCGAACATGGCCGTCTACATGGCCGTCCTCGAACCCGGCGACAGGATCTTCTCGCTGGACCTGACCCACGGCGGCCACCTCAGCCACGGCCACCCGAAGAACTTCGCCGGCCAGGTCTTCGACGTCGAGCAGTACGAGGTCGACTCCGAATCGGGCCGGCTGGACTTCGACGCCATCCGCGAACAGGCCGAGGAGTTCGACCCCGACATGGTCGTCTCCGGCTTTTCGGCCTATCCCCGCGAGGTCGACTGGGAAGCCTTCCAGGCGATCGCAGAGGACGTCGACGCCTACCACATGGCCGACATCGCGCACATCACCGGGCTCGTCGCCGCGGGCGTCCACGACTCGCCCGTCGGCGTCGCCGACTTCGTGACGGGGTCGACGCACAAGACCATCCGCGCCGGTCGCGGCGGGATCATCATGGCCGACGCGGAGTACGGCGACGCCGTCGACTCGGCGATCATCCCCGGCACGCAGGGCGGCCCGCTCATGCACAACATCGCCGGCAAGGCCGTCGGCTTCAAGGAGGCCCTGCAACCGCACTTCGAGGAGTACGCCGAACAGACCGTGAAGAACGCGAAGGCGCTCGGCGACCACCTCCAGAAACACGGCTTCTCGCTGGTCTCGGGCGGCACCGACAACCACCTCGTTCTCGTGGACCTGCGCGACTCGCACCCGGACGTGACGGGCAAGCAGGCCGAGGAAGCGCTCGAGGACGTCGGCATCGTCCTCAACGCGAACACGGTTCCGGGCGAGACGCGCTCGCCGTTCGTCGCCTCGGGCATCCGCGCCGGCACACCCGCGCTCACGACGCGCGGCTTCGACGCCGACGCCTGCGAGACGGTCGGTCACTGCATCGCCGAGGTCATCGACAACCCCGACGACGAGGACGTCAAGGCCGAAGTCGCCGAGATTGTCAACGGCCTCTGCGAGGAGTACCCGCTCTACGACGACGGCGAGGGCCTCGTCTTCGAGTAGGTGCGGCGTCGCTCCGCTCCCCGTTTTCCGTCCACTCGTCGCGGTTCGTTCACCGTCCGTCGAGCCGTTCGACCGGGATGTCCGGCGTCTCGATGCCGCGTTCCTCGAAGGCGGCGAGGCTCCGCTCGGTGACGTCCGAGGCGAAGACGAACTCGTCGCGCAGGTCCGCGACGTACGCCTTGCCGCGGACCGTCCAGTAGTACGTCTCGTCGTCGACCAGGACGGCGACGGGGTGGTCGTCGTCGACGAAGACGAACTTCGAGGTGACCAGCGCGTCCCTGACGACGGCGGTCGCCTCGTCGAGGTCGGCGTCGGTGGCAACCGCCAGGTCGACGACCACGAGCATCTCCGGCGCGCCGTCGTTGGCGTTGGCGACGTTTTTCGTGAACGTCGCCGCGTTGGGGACGCGAACCGCGGTGTCGTCGGCAGTGGTCAGGGTCGTCGCCCGCAGGCCGATGTCGGTCACTTCGCCGTAGTCGCCGTCGACTTCGACCTTGTCCCCGACCTGGTAGGGCTGTTCGGTGATCAACACGATGCCGCCGACGACGCCGGCGAACAGGTCCCGCAGCCCGAACCCGATGGCGGCGGCGAGCAGGCCCGAGACGGCGACCAGTTGCGTCGCGGACAGCTGGAGCAGCGGCCCGAGGACCACGTACAGCGCGACGCCGTAGACGAGAAACCGGGTGAGCGGGATGAACATCTTCAGCGTCACGCGGTAGCGCGGACTGCGCTCGGCCAGGGCGGTCAGTGCGGCCGCCGCGACCCGGGTGAGGAGATACGCTGCCAGGAGGACGGCCACCGCGTTGCCCACCAGGGCGGAGTCGACGCCGACCTGCTCGAACGCGGACTGGAGCGGGCGGCCCCCGCGGGCGGTCCCGGTCACAGGACCCGCCTCCTGTCGGTTTCGGCGGCGGCCGTCGGGACCGCCGACCGCTCGAGCGAGACGAGGCCGTCCTCGCGGGCGACGACCCCATCCCTGGCGAGACGAGCGACGATCCGGTCGTGCGCGTCGCCGACGACGGCCGCGAGTTCCGCCCGCGTGACGCGCTCTTTGGCGAGGACGACCCGGAGACAGAACGCTTCCTCGCGGTCGAGGTCCACGTCGCTGACCGGGAGGACGATGTCGCTGGGGCGGACCACGTCCCCAGTCTGGTCTTCCCAGATCGCAGACGCGACGCCGAGGTTCCCCTCCGAGAGAGCGGCGAGTCGCTCGAAGACGACCGCCTCGGCGTCTCGCTCCTCGTCACCGCTCGACGCGAACCGCGTCGGTATCGGGACCGGGACGGAGAGCGCGAATCGCCCGCGTCCGAGTTCGTACGCGCGGACTGTCACCAGCGGCGGGTCGGCGGCTTCGGCCCAGCCGTACTCCCGGTCCCCGCCGTACCGGTCGGCCAGGAGCTCGGCCATCGCCGCCGTCGCGACCGGGCCGGTCTCGACCGTCGCCGGGAACGCCCCCTCGACTGACCGTACCGCCGTCAGGTACGACCACGCGTACCGGTTCCACCCCGTCACGACCCGCGAGTCGGTCCTGGCGAGCGCGTCCAGCGCCGATTCGAGCGGTTCGAAGCCGCCGACGCGGCGCTCGTAGAGGTGCTGGCAGTTCTCGACGACGACCGGGCCGTCCCCGAGCGCCTCCCGGAACCGGGCGACCGGAGTCGGTTTCTCCTCTCGTCCGCGGGGACCGAGCCGGATCCGTTCGGCGTCGAGCGCGTCCGCCGCCGCGTCGAGGAGGCGTTCATGGCCCGCGAACGGCGGTGCCACGACCGCGAGCGGACCTGCCGTCTCTCCGGAGAGGACGGCCTCGAACGTCTCCGCGTCGTCGCCGAGCAGGGTCTCGGTGTCGAGCGCGTCGGTATCGGGCGTGTGGGTCCCACTGTCCGTGTCCGCGGGCAGCCCGGTATTCACCGTGGACGGCTCGCTATCCCCGTCCGCGTCGGTCATCGTCCGACCGCTCCGAACATGGGTGAGAAACAGGGCCGCGTCCGGGTTATAACCAATGGCCCGAGATGTGGCGGACGGGCGCGAACGGCCGAGACGAACGCGGCTACCGGAGCGTTACTGGTATCTCTCCGAACGCAGTGCGTCGCTGCGCCGGACAAGGTCGCCGTCGATCCGGATCTCGCCGCTCCCGTTCACCGTCACGACGTGGTCCGGGACGTCGAACGTCAGTTCCCAGCGGTCGTCGTCGCTGTCTGCCAGCGACCGTATCGCGTCGGTCGCGACGTGGTTGTGGAGCGAGTACGGGAGTTCGTGCGGTTCGACCCCTTCGAACGCGGCGAGCGCTCGTACGACGTCGATCACGAGGTCGTCAGTTCTGGTCATGCTTCCCGCCCCTGTCGTGCCTCTTCGAGTCGCTGGCACTCCTGTGTCAGTTGGGGCGGGATCTGGTCGGCGCTGGCGTGTAGCGCCGCGAACACCGTCTCGACTTCCTCGAACGCCGGCCCGCGCCACACCCGGAGCGGGTCGCTGGCCCACTCGACGAAACCGCCGTCGGCGAGCATCGGGAGATGCGTGTGGACGAGGTCGGCGTAGAGGTCCTCGGGGTCCCGGAGGAGATACGGCGGGTTCGCCGCCTCCGGGAGGTCGAGTTCTCGACCGGGCGGCGCCTCCATCAGCGCGACGACGATCTGGCGACGGGGCTCCGCCGTGAGTACCCGAAAGACCCGGTTCCAGCGTTCGATCATCGCTGCCGCCCGTTCGTTCCGGGCACCTGTCATACGCTAGCATTCCACAACAACGTACAAACATTTTCCGCCTCCACCAGTCCGACCCCAACCTTTTGCGCCGCCCACTCGGACCATCGCTCGTGACCGATAGCGTGACTCTCTCGCGGCGTGACCTGCTCGCGCTGGGCGCATTGGTGGGGCTCGCGGGCTGTACCGGTGACGACGGGGGCGCGACCGACTCGACGACGGTCGGGAGCGCGGGGTCGACCTCAACAGGCGCTGACGCCCGCCCGACTGTGACGGACGCCGGGCCGGCCGGTCAGACGGACGAGCCCGACCTCCGCGAGGCGAACGTCGTCGGGACCACCGTCGAGCGGTCGGACGGGTCGGTGACGTTCGAAGTCACGCTCTATCACGACGACGACGGCGAGGACGGCTACGCAGACTGGTGGCAGGTCGAATCGCTCGCGGGTGAGCGACTCGGTCGGCGGGACCTCACCCACCCGCACTCGACGGCGCCGTTCACGCGCTCAGGGACGTTCGAACTCCCGGAATCGGTGTCCTGTGTGGTCGTCCGCGGCCACGACCAGACCCACGAGTACGGCGGCCAGGCCGTGCTCGTGAACCTCGATACGGGAGCGATGCGCACCGTCGACCAGGGGAGCGAACCGCGCCCGTTCACCGACCGCGACTGTCCCTGAGCGTATCCGGGAGCCAGAGTCCGACAGACGCGCCGTTTATAGGCATCCCCGCCCGAGTTCCGACCATGACAGAGTCGGACGCCACGGACCTCGACGCGACCGATCGGGCGATACTCAACGCCTTCCAGGGCGGGTTCCCGGTCGTCGCGGACCCCTACGAACCGGCGGCAGAAGCGCTGCGCGACCACGGCGTCGACGTGACCGCCGCGGAACTACAGGAACGCCTCGCCCGCCTCGAAGACGAGGGCGTGCTCACGCGATTCGGCGCGCTCATCAACGCCGAGGCGATCGGCGGCACGGCCACCCTCGTCGCCATGCACGCCCCCGAGGAGCGCTTCGACGAAGTGGTCGAACAGGTCAACGCCCACCCCGAGGTCGCGCACAACTACGAGCGCGAGCACCCTCATCTCAACGTCTGGTTCGTCGTCTCCGTCGCCGACGAGGACCGTGTCCGGGAAGTCCTCGACGCCATCGAGGCCGAGACCGGCCAGGAGACCTACAACCTCCCGAAACAGCGGGAGTTCCACGTCGAGGCGAAGTTCCCCGTCGAGGGGCCCCTGGAGGACGTGCCCGGCGGGATCGATCTCTCCGAGTTCGGGCCGGCGGTCGAACCGACCGACAGCGAGACGCTGACCCCGCGCGAGCGGGAGCTGGTGGTCGAGATCCAGGGCGGACTTCCGACGACGCGGACGCCGTATCGGGACGTGGCCGACGCGCTCGACGAGGACGTCGAGTGGGTACTGGAGACGATCAAACGCTTCGACGCCGAGGGGAAGGTCCGCCGCGTCGGCGTCATCCCGAACCACTACGCGCTGGGCTACTCCGAGAACGGGATGACCGTCTGGGACGTGCCCGACGACGTGGTCGAGGAGGTGGGGCAAGCGGTTGCGGCTTTCGACTTCGTGACTCACTGCTACCGTCGCCCGCGCCACGAGGGCGTCTGGCCGTACAACTTCTTCGCGATGACCCACGGCCGCAGCGAGGCCGAGAGCGACGCCCGCGTCGAGCAGGTCCGAGAACGCATGGCCGAGTTCTGGGACGTCACCGACGACGACTGGGACACCCTGTTCTCGACGCGAATCCTGAAGAAGACGGGCATCAGGATCGCCGACCGCGCCGACGCGAACACGGTCGCGACGGACGCCGAGGGCGAGTCCGAAGACAGCGAGGCGGCAGACGACGCCGAGGCGGAGGCGCCGCCCGAGGAATGATCCCGCTGTTGCACGACTTCGAGGGCGAGACGGTGCTGGTGTTCGGCGGCGGCCGCGTCGGCGCGCGGAAGGCCCGGCGGTTCGCCCGCGATGCCCGCGTGGTCGTGGTCAGCCCCGACTTCGCGGACGCGGATTTCGGGGACTCCGAGCGCGTCCGGGAGCGACCCGAACCCGAGGACGTGCCGGCGTGGTTCGACCGGACCGAGCCCGCGCTGGCCGTCGCGGCGACCGACGACGCCGACCTCAACGAGGCGGTCGAGCGCGAGGCGCGCGAACGCGGCGCGCTGGTCAACCGCGCAGACGAGTCGGGCGACCGGGATCCGGGGAGTGTCGTCGTCCCAGCGACGGTCCGCGACGACCCGGTCCTCGCGGCGGTCGCGACCGGGGGGCGCAGTCCGGCGCTGAGCAAACACCTGCGCCAGCGGATCGAAGCCGAGATCGGCGGGGCCGGCGAGATGGCGACGCTGACCGCGGACATCCGGGACGACCTCAAATCGGCGGGCGTGGCGCCCGACGACCGGCGCGCGGCCGTTCGGGCCGTTGTCAGGTCGGACGCGGTTTGGAAGGCTTTAGATAGCCGGAACGCAAAGCCTCGGCAAGTGGCAGCCGACGTGATAGCTGACGTGACAGGTGATCCGTCGTGAGAGGTGAACTGGCGTGACAGTCGGAACGGGCGTGATTTCGGGAGCCAGCGTCGCCCACGAGCGCGCGACGGTCGACGACCTGGAGACGGCGAGCGTCGACAGTCAGCGGGCGGCCGTGGAGCGACTGCGGTCGGTTCCCGCCGTCGAGGAGGCGTACGTCCTCCAGACGTGCAACCGCGTCGAGGCCTACGTCGTCACCGGCAGCGAGGCCGACGGCCGCGCGGCGCTGGACGTCTTCTTCGAGTCGGTCGCCGACCGCGTCGTCACCGACCTCGGACACGAGGAGAGCCTGCGACACCTCATGCGCGTCGCCGCCGGGCTGGAGTCGCTGGTCGTCGGCGAGGACCAGATCCTCGGCCAGGTCGGCGACGCCTTCGAGGACGCCCGCGCCGCCGACGGCATCGGGCCGGTCCTCGACGCCGGCGTGACGAAAGCCATCCACGTCGGCGAGCGCGCGCGGACCGAGACGGCCATCAACGAGGGGTCGGTGTCGCTGGCGACCGCCGCCGTCCGCCTGGCCGACGAGGCCGTCGGCGTCGACGGCGCGGAGGCGCTGGTCGTCGGCGCCGGTGACATGGGCCGGATCGCGGCGAAGACGCTGGCCGACGACGCCGCGCACCTCACCGTCGCCAACCGGACCCGCGAGCGCGCCGTGCAACTGGCCGAGACGCTGGACTCGGAGACGAGCGTCGTCAGCGTCGACGACATCGAGCGCGCGACCGGGCGGGCGAGCGTCGTGGTCACCGCCACGGCGAGCACGGACTACGTCCTCGACGCGACGACGCTGGCCGACGCCGGCGACACGTTCGTCGTCGACATCGCCCAGCCCCGGGACGTCTCCCCCTCGGCCGCGGACCTGTCGAACGTCTTCGTCCGCGACATCGACGACCTCGAGAGCGTCACCGACGAGAACCGCAAGCAACGCGCCGAGGCCGCGACGGTCGTCGAGGAGATGATCGACGTGGAGTTTGAGCGCCTGCTCGCCCAGTACAAGCGCAAGCGCGCCGACAAGGTCATCTCGGCGATGTACGAGTCCGCCGAGCGCGTCAAGGCGAGCGAACTCGACCGCGCCCTCGACGAGGCCGACTTCGACGACGAGCAGCGGGCGGTCGTCGAGTCGATGGCCGACGCCATCGTCAACCAGTTGCTCGCCGCGCCGACCAAGAGTCTCCGGGACGCCGCCGAGCAGGACGACTGGTCGACGATCAACACCGCGCTCCAGCTGTTCGACCCCGAGTTCGACGCCGACGAGGAGAGCGTCCCCGGCGCCGGCATGAGCGTCGACCCCGCCGAGATCCCGGAGGGCGTCCGCGAGGAGATGCCCAGCGCCGTCCTCGACCAGCTGAGCGACGATTGATTCGACGCCGATTTTCGTCCGAGATATGCAACAGTCGCTGTGAGAACTATCTGACCGACCACTCCGGCGCGCGCCGTCGCGCCCTCCGTGGCGCGGCGGAACCGCGCAAGGGACGAGCACCGAGGAGGTACGACGAGGCGCGCAGGAGGCTGGGGAGGTGTGAGGCTCACGCCTGTCCGACCAGCCGCCGATCATAGACCGCCTTCGCAGAATTCTCCTGGCGGACTGAAAGGGCGAGGCGCGCTCGCGTTCATGTAGTCGCTGAGTGCGGCTCTATTCTCGCGGGCGGTGCGGAGAGCGAGAATATCCCGCTTGGTTCGAGAGAGCGAAGCTCTCTTGTCATCCCGGAAATCTTCGATTTCCGGAGACAGCGACCGCGAGCGGGGCAAGGGCTTTCGACTCTCGTGATCGGTTGCGGTCGCGGTGCCGTCTGCGGTTGCGGTGTGGTATCCAGTCGCAGTGGGGTCACCGGTCGCTGCAACAGCTAGCGAACACATCGAGACCATACATCACACAGGCCCAACTCCGGTCCCAGTCCAAACTCTCGACCGAACTTTCATGCGGGAGCCACCCCACCACGCAGATATGGCAGACCTGCTCTCTGACGAGGAGATCGAGGCACAGCTCCCCGACGGCTGGGACCGCGACGGCGACGAGATCGTCCGGACCTACGAGTTCGACGCCTACCTCGACGGCGTCGGCTTCGCGTCGGGCATCGCGGGCGTCGCCGAGGAAGCGTTCCACCACCCCGAGATCACGATCGGCTGGCGCGAGGTCGAAGTCCGCCTCACCACCCACGACGCCGGCGGGATCACCGAAAACGACACCGACCTCGCCGCCCGATTCAACGACCTCGCCGAGTGAGGCGACTTCCGACCTTACCGGCACCGGCCCGCGCCCGCCTGCGCCGATCGCCTTTTGTACCCACGCAGATCGCAGGACACCGTTGCGGCCGTCACGATTCCGGGTTCGATACCGTCGCCGGAAAGCACTTGTTACTCGACGGCATATTCACACAGTCCGATGGCAGGTGACGCGTACGACTTCTGGCTGTTCGACCTCGACGGGACGGTCGTTGACGTCGAGCGGTCCTACGCCAGGGCGGTCGTCGGCGAGGTCGGCGACCGGCTGGGCGTCGGCCTCTCGGCCAGCGAAACGGACCGACTGTGGTGGGGTTCCGGCGGCGCTCGTCAGGAGGTGCTGGACGGCGTGGGCCTCGACCCCGAGCGGTTCTGGGAGACGTTCCACGAAGTCGAAGACCCCGTCGCCCGCGCGGAGTCGACGTTCGTCTACGACGACGCCGCGCGTCTCCTCTCGCGTCTCGACGGCCCGGTCGGACTCGTGACCCACTGCCAGGCGTACCTTACCGACCCCGTCCTCTCGTATCACGACATCCGCGACTGGTTCGACGCCGTCGTCTGTTGTTCGGACGAGACCGGCTGGAAGCCCGACCCGACGCCCGTCGAACTCGCGATGAACGACCTCGCCGTGGGCTTCGGCGACCAGTCGGGCGTCCTCGCCGGCGACAACCCCTCCGACGTCGGCGCGGCGTGGAACGCTGGCCTCGACGCCGTCCACGTCGAACGCACCGACCCCCACGACCGAGGCCACTGCGTCCTCGGCGACCACCGGATCGAAGCGTTCGACGAGTTGTGACGAGGACCGCAGACGACACTGCGACCGCGTGTGATCCTGAGAGTCGAAAGCCCTCGCCCCGCTCGCTACCAGTGACCGCAGACACCACTGCGACAGCAACCGCGAGTGATCCTGAGAGTCGAAAGCCCTCGCCACGCTCGCGGTCGGTGAGCGACATATCCGCGCTCTCCGCACCGCCCGCGCGGATAGGGGTCGCTCACCGACTAAACTGGACGCGAGCACGCCTCGCCCTTTCAGTCCACCAGGAAATCACGGGCGCACAGGCCGATTCGACGTTGACTGTTGCACTGGCCGATTCGACGTTGACTGTTGCACTGGCCGATTCGACGTGGAAGGTTGCACAGGCCGGTTCGACGTTGAACGGGCGAACGCTTGACCCCACAGATACATCCTGGTGGACTAGAAGGGCGAGGCGTGCGAGGCGCTTGCGCCTCGATGCCGAACGGCGCTGCCGTGAGCGGACGATGCGGAGAGCGAGAATATCCCGCTTGGTTCCAGAGAGCGACGAGGCCTTCCAGCACACACCGACTCTTCGGCCAGGACCAGTCACAGTCGACCGCCGTCTCCGATCAGACCATCGCACCGGCGTCCTCGTCGAGGTGTTCGCGGGCGTACTCGACGAGCGTCTCGACGTAGGAGTCGAACAGCGGGCAGCGAACGTCGGTGTCGGAGAGGGCGCGGCGGGTGTTCTCGTCGGTGTAGGTCGTCGGCTGGGAGAGATAGGGCAGCGCCGCGGGTTCGACTCCCAGGCGCTCGGCCAGTCCGGGGAAAAGTTCCAGCGAGCGCTTCGAAATCCCCGACGTCCCGCGGACCGGCACCACCCGCTTCCCGGTCGCGCGGGCGAACTGCCGGACGAGGTCGGCGATGGTCGGCGGGTGGGGATTACAGAGCTGATACACTTCGCCGGCGGTGTCCTCCGATGCAGCGAGAGTGTCGATGGCGTCGACGACGAAGTTCCGCGGGACGACGTTGAGCCGAGTGGCGCGCGGCCGGAGCGGGACGGGGACGAACGCGACGCCGCGCTGGCGCAACACGAGTTTCAGCAGATAGTACGGCCCGTCGAACTTCTGGGTCTCGCCGGTGCGACTGTCGCCGACGGCGATGGCCGGCCGATACACCGTCGCCGGGAACCCCTCGGCCATCCGCTCCTGGACGGCGACCTCCGCGCGGAACTTCGTGGCCTCGTAGTGGTTGTGAAAGGACTGCCCGACGGCCAGGTCACGGTGGGTGAAGGTGCCGTCGTAGCGACCGCTGACGTAGCAGGTGCTGACGTAGTGAAAGCGGTCCACCTCGGCGCCGACGGCGAAGTCGAGAACGTGGTCGGTGCCGTCGACGTTTACCCGTTCGGCCAGCGCGCGGTCGACGCCCAGGTCGTAGACGGCGGCGAGGTGGGAGACGGCGTCGGTCCGATCGCGGAGCGCGGCGTAGTCGTCGACGGCGAGTTCGGGGTCTGTGATGTCGCCCTCGACGAGTTCGATGCGGTCGTCGGCGACACCGGCCTCGGCGGCCAGGGCGGCGGCGCGGCGCTCGGCGACATCGCGGTAGTGGGACTGGACGAGACAGCAGAGCCGGTCGTCGGTGCGCTCGAGCAACCGGCCCGCGAGCGCGGAGCCGAGAAAGCCCGGAAAGCCGGTGAGCAGGTGCATCGGTCACTCCCTCCCGAGCGGCGACCAGTCGCGGAGCGCGCGGACCGCGCGGACGGCCCGCACGCTCGCCGTCGCCCCCGCCGCGACGAGCCGATTGGGAAGGGCCGCCGGCGTGGCGAGCGGGTGGCCTCGCTGGGTCGCGACGGTCTGGGGCTCGGTGTACTTCGTGATCCCCTGACGGCCGTGGCGGCGACCGATTCCGGAGTCGCCGACGCCGCCCATCGGCGCGTCCGTCGAGGCCCACGTCGCCCGGTAGGCGTCGTTGACCGTCACGGTCCCCGCCTCGAGGCGCCGGGCGACCCGCTCGCCACGAGCAGGGTCGCCCGTCCAGACGCTGGCGTGCAGGCCGTAGTCGGTGTCGTTCGCCCGCCTCACGGCTTCGTCGGCGTCGGCGACCGGGACGACGGAGACGACCGGCCCGAACGTCTCCTGGGTCGCCGCCGTCGCGTCCGCGGGAAGGTCGGTCAGTATCGTCGGTTCGAAGAAGTAGGGGCCGACATCCGGGCGGTGTTCCCCTCCGATTTCGACGGTCGCGCCGCGGTCGCGGGCGTCGGCGACGTGGGACTGGACGGTCGCGAGTTGCTCCGCGCCGATCAGCGACCCCACGTCCGGCCCGAAGTCGTAGGTCGCACCGAGGTCCCGGCGCTCTGTCGCGGCGACGAAGGCCGCCAGGACGGACTCGTACGCGTCGCGCTCGACGTAGACGCGCTCGGTCGAGATGCAGAGTTGCCCGGCGTTGGCGTAGCCGGCGTTGACGAGGCCGCGGGCGGTCGTCTCGGGGTCGGCGTCGGCGAGCACGATGGCCGCGTTTTTGCCGCCGAGTTCCAGCGAGGCGTCGGTGAGGTGTTCGCCGGCCGTCGCTGCCACATCGCGACCCGCCGCGGTCGACCCGGTGAACGTGACGTGGTCGACGCCAGCGATCAGCGGTTCGCCCAGGCGCGCGCCCTCGCCGGTGACGACGCCGACGAGTCCCTCTGGGACACCCGCCGATTCGAGCAGTTCCACGGCGCGGAGCGCGACGAAAGGCGTCGACTCTGCGGGTTCGAGGACGACGCCGTTGCCCGCCAGCAACGCGGGGAGCGCGTCCGAGACGGCCAGCGTGAGCGGGTAGTTCCAGGGCTCGATCAGGCCGACGACGCCGACCGGGTGGGCGTGTTCGACGGTCTTCGTGAGGAGCGGGATCGCGCCCGTCCGGCGCGTCGACGCGAGGAAGTCGGGGCCACGTCGGCCGTAGTAGTCAGCGGTCACCACGATGTCGAGCACCTCCTCCAGGGCGTCGAAGCGGGCCTTGCCCGTCTCCAGTTGGACGAGGTCGAGGAGTTCCGCGCGGTGGGCGAGTATCTCGTCGGCGACGGACCGGAGAGTCGCCGCCCGCTCGTCGACGGACCGCTCGGCCCACGACTCCTGAGCCTCTCGCGCACGCTCGACCGCTCGGTCGACGTCCGCCAGGGTACAGTGCGGGACGGTACCGATCGACTCGCCCGTGTAGGGCGCCTCGACCGCGAGCGACTCGCGGTCACCGTCGGTCCGGACGAGCGACCGCAGGCGCTCGCAGTCGGCGTCGTCGAGTATCGAGGCCGCCGCGCCGTCGGTCATCGTCCCGACAAGGGACGGGACCCATTTCGCTCTTGTGCCGTCCGCGGACTGGTGGAGCGCGAGTGGCGAATCGCGCGGAGGGCCGCGGGTGCCGATCGCGCGTGGAATCGCGAGGTTGAAACGCGCGGCGGGGCGATACTGGCCCATGACCGAGGACGGACATCACGACCGCGAGACGTTCGCCCACGACCCCATCGGCCACGCGGAGGCGCGGGCCGGGATGACCGTCGGCGAACTCGCCGAGCAGTACGGCGAGGCCGGCATCGGCGCCCGTGACCTCCACGAGGCCGTCGACGTCTACGCCGAGATGATCGGCGACGACGACGTGACCAACTTCTTCGGCCTCGCCGGCGCGATGGTCCCCACGGGGATGCGCCGCATCGTCGCCGAACTCATTCGCGACGGCCACATCGACGCGCTCGTCACGACCGGCGCGAACCTCACCCACGACGCCATCGAGGCCATCGGCGGCAAACACCACCACGGCGAGGTCCACGCCGAGGGCAAGACCGAACGCGAGCACGACGAAAACCTGCGCGACGAGGGCGTCGACCGTATCTACAACGTCTATCTCCCCCAGGAACACTTCGCGCTGTTCGAAGACCACCTCCGCAACGAGGTGTTCCCGCCGCTGGAAGCGGAGTGTGAAGGAAGCGACGGAGACGGCGGGAGCAGCGGGAGCAGTGCGGTCAGTATCCAGCGCTTTACCGCGGAGCTCGGGCGTGCGAACGCAGACGTCAACGAGGCCGAAGGCGTGGCCGAGGGGCCGGGTATCGCGGCGGCGGCCCACGAACACGACGTTCCGGTGTACTGCCCCGCAGTCCAGGACTCGGTACTCGGACTGCAGGCGTGGATGTACTCCCAGACGAGCGCGTTCACGCTGGACGCGCTGGCGGACATGACGACGATCACCGACCAGGCGTTCGACGCCGAGCGGGCGGGCGCGATGGTCGTCGGCGGTGGCGTGCCGAAAAACTACACCCTCCAGACGATGCTCGTCGCGCCCGACGCTTACGACTACGCCGTCCAGTTGACGATGGACCCGCCACAGACCGGCGGCCTCTCGGGGGCGACCCTCGACGAGGCCCGGTCGTGGGGGAAACTCGAGAAAGCCGCGCGCAACGCCTCGGTGTACGCCGACGCGACGATCACCCTGCCGCTGGTCGTCGCGGCCGCTCGCGAGCGGATCGAGTGAGCCGCCCGTCGCGACCGCTGGCAGTGGTGTGGCGATGCTGCGGTCGGTGTGGCGATGCTGCGGTCGTGAAGAAATCGTGCGCGGACGCCGTGTGGAGCGGCGACAGCGCGCGTCCGTTCGGAGCGGTCTCCAGCCGACCGCGGAGCGGTCGGGGACGCCTGGGTGGTCGGCGAACTGGTGCGGTTCGCCGGCCGGGGTACGGGTCGGCAGGCGGTCTTGCGGTCGTCTTCAGGTCGTCTGTTCGCCCCGCGGGCGGGCGGAACCGCTGTAGAGCTGGTACGCGAAGTACAGCTCGTACAGCCCCGCGAGCCCGACGAGGACGTAGATCCCAGCTTCGACGTCCGCGAAGTCCTCGAAGATGATGTTCACGACGTTCCAGTTCTCGTCGAGGAACTGGCCGACGCCGACCAGCCCCCAGTTTATCGCCCCCACTATTACGAGTGCGAGGGTCGCCCAGTCGACGATACTGACGCGGACTCTACCTTCGGTTTGCATCAACTCTCACCGGATCGAGAGACGCCCCCCGCTCCGATAGTTATACACTGGCACTCGAGCGGTACGTCGGACCTATCGATCGCGCCCAGGATCGCACGACTGCGCCGCCTACTGCGACGGCCCCCGCCGAGTAGGCTCGGTTCGGAGGGGCGCTCAGCCCGGCCGTCAGACGACGATTCGGTCTGTGGAGACGCCCGTCCCGGACAGACCGACCGACGACACCGCATTCAATCGGCCGCGAGGACGACCCGGTCGTCGCGTTCGTCGACCGAGACGTCGACTCCGAACGCCGCCAGCAGGTCCAGACTCGAATCGAGATGAGGGCTCAGCCGCGGGGCCGCGACCGCTCCGCCGGCAAGCCCGAGGAAGACGACGAGCTGGTCGGCCAGGTGTGCGTCGACGGCGACCCCGCGTTCGGTCACGGAGTCGAGGTCGGCCAGGGCAGAGGCCGCGACGTTCTCGGCCGGTTTCCCCTGTTCACCGTAGGCGGTCAGCCCTGCGACGCCGCGCTCGCGGTCGACGCGGACCACGACGACCGATCCCGTGCTCGCCGTCTCGACTGCGGCCGTCCGTTCGGTCACCGTCTCGATGCCCGCCTCGTCCAGACCGGAGACGGCGGCGGCGGCCTGCCGCTCGGCCACGTTCGCGTCCGAAAGGTCGGCGCTCGCCGTCGAGTAGACGCGCGCACCCGTCACCGGCCCCGGGTCGGTGAGGTCGAGCGTCTCGGACTCCGAGGGCCAGAGCCGTAGCGTGGCCTCGCCGCCGCCCCGCGGGTAGAACCCGCGCCGCTCGACGTCGACCGCGACCGCGAGACCGAGAGAGCGCAGGAGCGGGAGCTTGACCGAGCGGTAGTAGTCCAGCGGCGGCGACCACTTCACGTCGGTTCCACCGGTCGCAGTGAGCGCGAGCGGCTCGTCAAGGCGGGTCGCGAGGGGGACGAGCGTGTCGAACAGCAGCGCGACGCTGCCTGCGGTCCCGATGTCCGCGCGATAGCTGCCGCCGGTCGGGTCCCCCGGTTCGAAGACGACGGTGTCGGTCCCCAGGTCGACGCCGCTGTCACCGTCGCTCTCGTCGCCGTCGGACACGCCGGCGTCACAGACCGCGGCGGCCGTCTCGACGGCTGCCAGGTGCTGAGCCTTCAGCCCCGGCTCCGCGCGGTCGCCGCGGACGTCCGCGATCTCGACCGGGTCGCCGGTGAGCATCGAGAGCGTCAGCGCGCTCCGGAGGAGTTGCCCGCCGCCGGCGCTCCCGTCGATGTCGATCACGACCGACCGTTCGCAACGCGACCGATTAATGTTCCCGGTGAACGACTCGACCCGGTCGATCCGGCCCGGGGGAGAAGACCCATACGTTCTCACGCCGGATCCGGTGGCATGACTGGGGACGCGAGCGTCGACGGCCGAGACGAACCCGCGCGCGACGGGGAGGACCACGCCGAGTTGCTCTCGGAACTCGACTCGCACGACCTGGCGCTCGCGCTGGACGTGGTCGACGCCAGCGACGCCGACGTCTTCGACCACGACCCCGACGCCGACCCGCTGGCGACGTTCCCGCAGTCGGTCGCCAGCGGCGGCCCCACCCCGACCGGCGTCATCCTCTGGACGCGCATCGCCCCCGACGCCTTCGAGTCGGGGGAGTCGCTGGGCGTCCAGGTCGCGACCGACGCCGAGTTCGACAGCGTCGTCTACGACGGCGTCGTCGTCTCGGACGAGCGCATCGCCGCCCACGACTACACCGTCAAGGTCGACCTCGACGGGCAACTCGACGCCCACAGCGAGTACCACTACCGCTTCGTCTACGACGGCGTCGCCTCCCGCACCGGTCGGTGTCAGACGCTTCCCCGTCCGGACGCCTCGCCCGAGGAAGTCTCCTTCGCCGTCCTCACCTGCCAGGACTACCTCAACGGCTACTACCCCGCCTTTCACTACGTCGCCGAGGAAGACGTCGACTTCGTGGTCCACCTCGGCGACTTCATCTACGAGTCGGACGCGGGGGCGTTCAAGGGGCTCGGCTCCTACGACTACCCCGGTCGTGAGAAGTCACTGCCGAGCGGCTACGACCACGTCCACGACCTGCGCGACTACCGCTATCTCTACCGAACGTATCGGGCGGACCGGTTCATGCAGGAGGCGCTCGAATCGCACACGCTCATCGCCGGCTGGGACGACCACGAGATCGTCGACGACGTCTACTGGGACCGCGAGACGGACGCCCCGGCAGGCGAACATCCACGCGGCGACGACCCGGAGTTCATGACGGGGCTGGTCGCCGACGCGATGCACGCCTGGTGGGAGTACCTGCCCGCCCGCGTCGAGTACGACCCCAGCGGCGAGTCGCTTCAGGAGCGGTTCAGACTCTGGCGGGAGATCGAGTTCGGCGATCTCGTCGACCTCGTCATGACCGACGAACGGCTGTTCCGGGACCCGCCGCGGGAGGCTATCCCGACCGTCGACAACGTCGGCCCGCACCGCGAACCGCCCGGTCGCTCCATGCTCGGCGAGGAGCAACGCGAGTGGCTGCTCGACACCGTGACGACATCGGACGCCACCTGGACGGTCTGGGCCGACGAGGTACTCACGATGCCGTTTCGCATCGGCTCTGGCCCCCTGTCGATATATCCGGTGCAGGGCGGCTGGGACGGCTACACGCGCGAGCGCCAGCGCATCGCCGAGACCATCGCCGCCGCCGACGTGGACAACTTCGTCACCGTCACCGGCGACATGCACTGTTACATCGCCGGCTACCAGCAGACCTCCTATCCGGGGCGCGTGACGGGGGGCGAAGGGGTCGCCGAGGGCGAGCGCTTCGGCGTCGAGTTCATGACCCCCGCGACCACCTCGATCAACGTCGCCGAAGCCTTGCATCTCACGCGGGGGTGGCGCGGGAAGGTGACCGAACCGCTCCTCTCGAAACTGGTCACCGGGATGAACCCCCACATCGAGTTCTTCGACAGCCACAACTGGGGCTACTCGACGCTCACGTTCGACCGCGAGGAGTGTCGCTACGTCGCCTACAGCGTCGACAAGACCGAGAACGCACCCGACGCCGACCGCGAGGTGATGGCCGCCTACCGCGTCCCCGAGGGCGTCGTCAATCTCGACGAGGTGACCGACGAACACCGCGACTGATCGCCGACCGTGGCGTCCGTCCTCTCCCGCCCGGTCAGGCGTTGGTCAGTTCCGACAGCGAGAGGGTGAACGGCCCGATCTCGTCGTTGTTCGGGTTGTACGTGGTCGCCCAGATCGTGTACGTCCCGGACTCGGGGAGGCCCATCGTGATCTCGCTGTTGTACCCGTCGCCGCCGTCGTCGTTCGCGGCGACCCGGGCGTCGTCGCTGTTGGTGAGGATGAGATACGTGTCGAGCTGGGTCGAGCGCATGCTGATTCGGACCATGTCGCCGCTGCTCCCCTCGAAAGTGTACGGCTCCGCGAGGCGCCCGTCGACGGGGTCTTCGGGCGAATCGCTCGTGATCTCACCCTCGACGGTGTCGCCGTAACTGATGTCGACATCGCTCCCGCCGCCGAGGATGTCCGTGAAGAAGTAGATACCGCCCGCACCGAGGATCGCGACCCCGCCAGCGCCGGCGAGCAGTTCGCGCCGCCCGAGGCCGTCGTCCGTCTGACTGGGCGGCGGCCCGCCGTACTGGCCGGCGCCACCGGGTTGCTGCCCGACGGCACCCGACTGCTGCCCGGCCCGGCCCTGTTGAGCGCGTCGGCCGCCGCCCTGGCCGGCCGACCCCTGCCGCCCGCGACCGCCCCGGGAGTGACCCTGTCCGCCCCCCGCGGCCTCGCCGTATCCGCCGCCCTGACCGCCGGGCTGACCTCCCTGACCGCCCTGGCCGCCGCGACCACCGCCTTGCCCTCCTGGCTGACCGCCCTGGCCGCCGCGACCACCGCGACCGCCCGGTTGACCACCGCGACCGCCGGGCTGGCCGCCCTGGCCGCCCGGCTGACCACCGTAACCGCCCTGGCCGCCGGGTTGGCCACCCTGTTCACCGGGCTGGCCGCCGCGACCGCCGCCCTGACCGCCCGGTTGACCACCGCGACCGCCGGGTTGCCCATCCTGTCCGCCGGGCTGACCGCTGCGACCGCCGGACTGGCCGCCGGGCTGGCCGCCGCGACCGCCGCCCTGACCACTGGGCTGACCACCTTGATCGCCTGGCTGGCCGCCTCGACCACCGCCCTGATTTCGAGGCTGGTCGCCCTGTTCAGCGGACCGATCGTCGTGACTGTGCGCCCGGGACCCCTGTCCGCCCGTCAGCGACGCACCACAGGACTGACAAACCGTCGCCCGTTGCCCCACGTTCGCACCGCAATTCGGACACTGCGCCATACGTGACACTCCTTTCTGGTATCCATCATAAACGTATCGGCGTGACGACCCGATCAGTCGCCGCGACGCCTGGCGAGCGCACCGACTGCGAGGCCGACCAGCCCCGCCAGGACACCGAATCCAGCCCCCGACCCGGCCGTGCCCTCGCCCCCGCCCTCGTCGGTGTCCCCCGAAAGCGGAGTCTTCGGGCCTCTGTCCGTTCGGTCGCCGGTCGGCTTCCCGCTCTTCGGACCCTGCGGCGAGCTCTCCGTCGCCGTGGCCGTCGGCGCCCGTGCCGGCGAGGGCGTCCGCGTCGGTGACGGTGTCACCGTCGGTGACGCTGTCGGCGTGGCGGTGGGCGTCGGGGAGGGAGTCGGTGACGGTGTCGGCGTGGGCGAGGGAGTCGGTGACGGTGTCGGCGTGGGCGAGGGAGTCGGTGACGGGGTCGGCGTCGCCCAGTCGAGGTCGAACGTGGCGAGGACGCCGGCGTGGTCGGAGGGCCAGACCGAAACCGTCTCGCCTCCCTGAGTCACCTCGACGCGGTCGGTTTCCTCCTCGCCGAGGCGCTCGACCGCCGTCGGCGTCAGGTCGCCGCGGTAGAGGACCGCGTCGATCCGCGACCCGAGACGGGAGTTCTCGTTGCGTAGCGACGAGCGCTGACAGCAGGTGTTCCCGTCACCCGAGCGCAGCGCCGCCCACGCGTCCGCGTACGGCCCGGTCAGTCTGTCGTATGTGGTGGTTGCGGTCCCCGGCCCGCTGTTGAAGTCGCCGGCCAGCACGACCGGGCGGTCGCCGGGGAGCCGGCCGAGCAGTTCCTCGGCCTGCAGGTATCGCAGGATGGCCGAGGCGGACTCGAGGTGGGTAGAGACGACCGTCACCGTTCGGCCCGCGACCCGCAGGTCCGCCACGCAGTAGCCCCGCGCCAGCCTGAACTGCCCGTCGCCCCACGGGATCGGGACGGTCAGCGCCGCGGCGTAGCGCCCGCTCCGCGTGTCGCGGATCTGGGCGTCCGAGCGGACGAGCAGCGCGTCCCGGTCGCGCAACTGGACGTCGACCGCCCCCTCGTCGGCGTCGGCCTCGACGGTCACCTGCGTCGTCCGCACCGACGCGGCCGCATCGTAGTCGAGCCCCCGGTCGGCGAGACGTGCTCGTAGCGCCGGCAGCAGGTTCGCGACCACCGTCCACTCGCCGTCCGAATCGACGGGTCGAGTGCGGATCCGGGCCCCCTCCTGGAGCGCCACGGCGTCTGGGTGGTGTGTGGCGATCTCGTCCGCGATGGCGTCGAGGCGAGCACCGTACGGGTGAGTCCGCGCCGTCGCGAGCAGGTCCGTCGCCAGCGAGCGCAGTTCGGACTCGGACTCCACGTCGGCGACGCCCGAGACGTCCACGCCGAGATAGCAGTTCCACGTCGCCACGGACAGCGCCTGCTCGTCGTCGGTCAGCGACACGGTCTCGCCGGTGCCGTTGGACAGGAGGGCCGGTGTCAGGGCAGCGCCGGCGGCGCAGCCGAGAAACGACCGCCGGTCGAGCGAGCGACGGTCGCCTGTGTCGTCCATTCTCTGCCTGGCGTTCGGATCCCCAGCGTCTTGTGTCTACTGGGGCGTCCGGTCTGTCGCCCGTCCGACCCGACGGGCGCCACCGGCCACCGAGAGGAATATTCATCCCTCGTCGACCGCTACCGACGCGTGGCCGATGACGACTCGCGGTGGCCGAGCCGGCGTGACGACCCGGCCGTGACGACCCCTATGAGTGCCGAGGCCACGCTATTAGGACTAGAGATAAAAGCATTGTTGATCAAACGTCCATACAGGGGTGCGATGTGTGATGACTGGTAGGCGTTTGTCCAAAAGTGACGAGAGAAAGGTCGTGAAGACCTACGCATTGGAGAATGTGAAGAATGAGTGGAAATCGGAGGCGGATGAAGAAGGTTTGTCGTTGAGCCGGTATCTGCATCAGTTGATTCAGGAAAGCCGTGCATTGCGGAAGCAAGGCCGGTTGAAACTGGGGGATCGCCGCAGAGTCGTGGAACTGGAGCAGGAAGTTGACGAACTCGAAACCAAGTTGGAGAACCGGAAGCAAAGCCGTTCGAGCCCGGATATCGGTTCCAGCCTGATTCAACCCCAGATGTTGGAAGACCGGCTCAGCGAGGAGTACAAAAGCCTGGATCAGGTGTTGAAAGAACTCGTGGGAAACGACGAGTTCCAAACCCGTCTGCGTACTGAGTTGAAGTCTGAGCTCTACCGGTTAGCCAACAACGGAAAAGTCGAGTATCGTCGAGGAAGCGGCTGGAAAACCCTTGATGGAGGTGGCCGTGATGAGTGACTCCGAGTTTCTGTTCGATGCGGATAGCTGGGAGCAGAAGGTCTACCGGAACCAGCATCAGATTATCAACGACTGGCTCCGCAGCAAGGAAACCACAGGCAAGTCGAGACGGACGTTGAACGAGTATAGTCGTACTGCTAAGAAGTTCTTCCACGAGGAGTTCTCCCAGCTTGATCCTGAAGATGTAGAGGTCCGTGATATCGAGAAGTATCTCGCCCGGTTAAACCAGCGAGAACTAAGCCAGAACACTAAACGTCGTTATCTCGAGTCTCTCAGTGCGTTCTACAGTTGGGCACTGCAGAGGCCTCGGTACGAAAGTGTGACGGGTAATCCTGCCGGAGTGATTCTGGAGGAGATCCCGAAGAACGTTCCGGAACGACCGGACTGTGCCACCTGGGAGAACGCCCGGAAAATTGTGGAAGCTGTCGAAGATCCTCGTAACTTCACGTTGACTGCGGTACTTGCTAAGACCGGTTGTCGAGCCAGGGAAGCCTGCGAGATCCGGATGGATGACCTCCTGCTGGATGAAGGGTTTATCCGTTTGCGGAAGCGGAAAGGAGGGAAACAGACCGTTGTCCCGATTGACGACGAACTAATCGAGTTGATCGAGTTCTACCAAGTGATTAGAACTGACCAGGGTTCGGGTTACCTGTTCGAATCATTGAAAGGCGGACGCATGAAACGGAAGCAGTTGCGTCGCCATGTTCGAAGTGCTGCGGTCAAAGCTGGAGTTATGCGGCAAGGTGAAACACGGTTCCACAAGAAGTTCACTCCGCACACCTTCCGAACCGTGTTCACCACGTTGATGCGGAATCAGGGAATGAGCGACCACATTCTGAAGTATATCAGGGGAGACTCCAAGTCTGAGACCATGGATATCTACACACGAGTCGACCGGACACAAGCAAGAGAGGAGTACCTCGACTGCATCAAGAAACTCGACGTCCACATCTAAACCAGTTTTCTACCTCTTCTCGTTTGCTTATCGATGTATAGTAGTTGGTCGAGCTGAACGGAGCGAATGGTCGGAATTAGTGTTGTTTCTGGTCTATTGTGCGGAAGGTTTTCGGGAGGTGTTTGCGTAGGGGTGGTTCGGTGGTTGATATTGATCGGAGATCTACTCTCTATCTGACGAAGTGTAGGAATATTTATAAGAATTGTAGGCTATATGTAAGATAGGGTGATTTGAATCGACCACGGACTTACCTGCAGATGCGGACAAACCTTCGAAAACCTGGAAACACTCACAGACCACCTCACAATACAGAAAGCACTGGCCGAAATCAATCGGATAGGCGGCCAGAAAATCCATTCGATACAGAAGTCACTTGAAGAAGACGCCCACGGAAGCAACCTGAAAGAACTCGCCCAGAACCACGACATCGAATTCACACCCGAGAACGCAACCGCGATAGCGAAACAAGCAATAAACCAACTCGACGAATTCGGGCTTCAGGATACAGAGACCGATAGACAAACCACCAGCAAACGCTACAAAATCGCCTATCGATACAGAAACCAAGACGGCGGAATCGACGAACACCAACTCATCGACGACCTATCACAATACGACATCCAAGACATCGAACCCGCAATCACCGAATTCATGCAGCGACTCGAAGAAACCGAACACGACCACTAAAAGTGAGAACTGAGGACCTTCGGATCAATCACAATCACGACCGAGAAAAAATAGAGTCTCGGCGGCGAGCTCTCCCTACGGATGCCGCCCAGAAAGCCAGTCTCCAACAAGAGAAACGAAGAGAGCATCTCTACGCTGTCTACCTCACAAACATCAATGAGGTCCGGCCTTCCTCTCTAATAAAAATCCAGTGTACAAATACGTAATCAGAGCCCCTGCAATGGAAGTCGACGAAATACTCCGCAAATACTCTCTCAGCCGAGACACCGCAGCCCAGTACATTGACGCCATCACCCGGATGAACCAGACCGAGACTGCCGAACGGCTCGATGTCTCACGCGACACCATCAACCGATACAAAAACGCCTTCCAAAAGATGGACTCGAAGGAACGGCTGCTGCTGATCAGCACACTGCTCCAAGAAGAACTGCTTCAGCAAGCAGCTAAAACTGGAAACCAGTAATTCTCCGGGATAGATTTCCAATCAAAGGATAGTCGCTCCACAGGCCGGCACAAATCGAAGCGGACCACCAAGCTCATACCGCACTCTCACTCTCCCCTATAATCGCTATACAGTGTATAGTCGCCGGATTTTACAACCTGGATTATTCAAACCTGTTTTGTCAGACTGAAAGAGTATATTCAAAGGTTTTTGGCGATCTCGGACTCTTGAGAATCCTTGTTCAAAACCAATGTAACACGACTCACTACAAGGTGTTCTATAGTCTCAGGTTCGGTGGTTGATCTTCTGGATGAGATTTGACCCAGAGCTTTCCCATTGTGTCGAGCGATATCTCGTGTTTGTTTTTCACTTCTTTCCGCTCAATGAAGCCTTGTTCTTCGAGGTTGGTTACGTTGTATTGGACTTTGCTTTTGAATGAGCCAGGGCTGACCTCTTCATCTATGGCTTCTGCAAGCTGTTCTGATAATGCGGAGATTGATTCTTGAGACCCGTTTTCTTGGAGGAAGTATAGAATCGATTTCTCGAACTGATGGAGTTCTCCCGTGGGTATAGCGGGAAATTCAACGATCTGATCTGCACCTTTAGTTGTGCCGTTGTCTTCGATCTCGGCAACAAGCTCGCTAATATCGTTGAGTCGGGATTCAGCCTTTTCTTGATCTGTTCCGGATTCCACCAAGTTTTGAAGGAACTCCTTTTCGTTTCTGAGCTCCCGTATCATCCGGGTGACTAAGTATTCATCTGTTGAAACGTAGTATGTGTGTACGCTTTCTCGGTATTCGGGTTCTTCTACGATGATTGAATTGGCCGCGCTGGCGAATGCGAAAGCTACGGTCCGGGGCATTGAGGAGATGTTGACCCAGACTTCATTCCCAGATTCAATCTCGTGTTGTATCATCTTGTAGGCTATCTGGTATGCTGTCTCGAAGTCGAAGATATCTTCGACTGTTCGTGTTTCGATTTCTTTCCCAAATAGTGTACCCAGAGTCTCTTGTAGTCGGTTGACCATCCGTTCGGCCAGTTGTTGGGCCTCTGTATCGCTTGCATCACGGGTTGAGTGGAGCAAGAGGATTCGGTCTGCTTCTAGATCTCCTTGGGTTATTGGCTGAGCTAATCGTTGGAAGTCGAAGCCGACTGGAATAATGTGGATTGTCTCGCCCATCTGTTTTTGCCACCTTCTGGATTATACATGGTGCCGGTTCTTCTAAAATAGATGGGATCGTAACTCGCTTCGAACAAATTATTTTGTACGAATGGGGGTGAAGTTGGACGACACGTTTATGAAACTGGGGTGTCTACTCTAAACCGTACCAACGCTTCAGGTGGAAAACCCAACATGATCCCCAACGAAAACCACCAGGGATTCCAAGCACAGGACGGACGTCCCAAAGGCATCATCCCGAGGATCCAGAAACAGATATGGCACAGAAAATTCGTTGAGCAAAACCCATATCTCGACCAGGTGATGCTCGGAATTGACGACGTCGAACGTCTCTTAAACAACGGCCATGTTATCTCGTCCTACTTCAGTGACAACGTAGGCATTATCACGACCAGTACCATCCACGACCAACCCTTGGGAGAGCTTAGATGGACTTACGAGGAGAAAATGGTCCGAGCTACGTCTCCAGACTACCACATCCCCACCGACTACTGGATTTACGGAGACATGGAACCGGAAGACAGGGAAGCAAACATCGAGGACATGATGGAAGGCACAGAATGGTTCTCAAAACAGTTTGCCGGCTCATCGACCCAGATCATCCCGCTTGTATCTGGAACAACCCCTGAAGAGCGGCAAATATGTTACCGGACATTTGATAGACTGGGTACTTCCTATTGTGCTGTCTACGGTGCTCAGTATTTCGGAGGCGAAATGGGTAATGGAATCAACAAATTAAACCGGTACATCCGAGATATTGTTTCCGAATATCCTCTGGATGGCGTTCTCCTCATCGGTTTACAATCCGCAGACTACCTTCAACGTCTTCCTCCAGAAGTCGTTGCGGCAGCCGGACAGAGGTGGATCTATCAGTCCGGGCTTAGAGAAATCTCAATAGATGAGTCGAAAATCCGGTTTAAAAAGTGGAGGCAGCTGGTAGAGGACCAACTTGGAACGGGAGTTGCGACACTGGGCTCATTCAGTGCTGCTGACGGGGTGACTGCATAAACATGGGTAAAAGATCTACGACACCGAAGACCGGGCGAGGAACTGCCGCTACTGGTAAAAGAAAACCGCAGGGGAAACAGAAATCACTGGGACAAGATAGCACTGATTCTCGGCGAAAAGCCCAACGAAAGATCGAAGAGTCCCATGATGAGTATGCTGAAGAAGCCGAGATAACTGATAAGCAGGCCAAGAGAATGCAGAAGCGACGTGAAAACGTCGTTAGTAACTTGGAGGATGAGGGACTGGAGATCGAGGAGGATCACATCTACGGTTCTGTGATGCAGGGTACACAGACCGGTCCGATGGATGAAGACTCCGATGTTGACGTTCTCGTGGTTCTGGATGCTGAAAAACATAAGAACTGGGCTGAAGGTGAGAATGGGCCACGAAATGCTTTGAATGCGGTCAAGCGAAAGCTGGAGAAGAAGTATCCTAATCAGGAGGTCTACGTAGATCGGAATGTGGTGGCGGTGAAGTTCAGCGATTTCACGGTGGAGGTCGCTCCAGCCTTCAGGTACAGTGATGTTCACAACCCCGAGAACCCGACGGATTACGTTACTGTTGGAGGAATGACCGTCCCGGTCCAACCGGCGGGTGCTGACAACCCAAATAACGGGTATGCGATTCCGGACACCTACGGCGGTCAATCCTGGGTAGGGACTAATCCCCGGAAGTTTCAGTCAATGTACAATGCGGTAAACCAGAATAACGGCGGTAAACTTCAGAAGGTCGCTGTTTCTGCTAAGAAGTGGAATGAGGAAAATGGCAAACCCGTAAACTCCTACCACATGGTTATGATGGCGTACAAATACTTCCAGAGGGATGCACCTGCCAACGCTTCTACTGATGAGCATATGAGCCGTTTCATGCAGAAACTTCCACAGTACGTAAACGAGGAGACCCGGGAACCGGTCTACGAGGAACAGATTGACAAAGGAATGTCCAAGGAAGAGAAAGAGAAAACCGCTGAAAAGGCTTGGAAGGCCAGTAAGAAGATAGAGGAAGCAGAACGCCTCAAAAACCAGGGTAAAACAGAGGAGGCGAAAGAAAAATACCGTGAAGTCTACGGAGATAAATTCAAATGATACTTGAGGAGAATCTATAATGGGAAACGACGACTTCGATTATGAACAACATGAACGACTCAGAGGACGTGTAGCCAACGAGGCAGACAGCGTTCTCTGGACTTTTAAAGCGTATTATGAAGGTGCGGACTGGTACACAAAACGAGATCGATGGATGGACTTCGGTATCTTCGGCGTCGCTGGTCTACTAACAATCGCACTAATCTGGGACTCAGCACCGCAGATTCTTCTAGTCGGTCTGGCGATCACTACTGCCGTAATGTCTGGATATCGTCGAATGGCTGATCCAGGTGATCGAGCCGATGAGTGCTATCGGGCAGCACATGCATATCAACGACTGTTTGATGATTTCCGTGACTTCATCCAGCTTGAATTAGCCAACGAGGAAACGGGCTTGGATGAGATGCGTGAACGCTACCATGAGCTCGCAGAACGGCGAAGAAACCTGAACGAGGATATGCCAGAAGTTACCAGTAAGTGGTACGAGAACCTAGACGACTCTGTTTACGATGAGGTCGGAACCACTGAGAAAGACAAGGAGCGACTGACAGGGGAAGCCAAGCTGATCAACGGGAGTGTCAAACACGACCTGAGCGAAGAAGAGGTCAAAGAACGTCTCACCAGTGACGCAGATCTCAGCGAAGAATCAGACGAAGAGGACAAAGAAGAATGAGTATTCCAACTTCACAGCTGGAAACTTGGACTAATCCTGGTGCTGATGACTCAGCTACGACCACTTACAACCGAGTGAAAAACGGTCTGGAATCCAGTGAATCCGTATTAGAGGAGAAGGAGAAGTCATACGAGGTCTACCTACAGGGCTCCTATAAGAACTCTACCAATATCTACGCTGACAGCGACGTGGATCTTGTTGTCCAGCTTAATTCGACTTATCGACGTGATCTATCTCGTCTTTCATCGACACAGAAATCGAAGTACAAGGATTCGATCTCTAAAGCCAGCTATGGCTGGGAGGACTTCCATGCTGATGTGGTAGAGACACTCAAGGACAAGTACGGTTCTAATTCAGTGACGGAGATGGATCTGGCAGTAGTCCTTGAAACCGATGCACTTCCGTTAACTGCTGATATAGTGGTCTGCCAGCAGTACCGCCGGTATAGAAAATTCAAGAACCTTTCAGAACAAGAGTACGATGAAGGCATTGTCTTCTGGAACCTATCTACTGACAAACGACTCATCAGCTATCCTAAGATCCATTACGAAAACGGAGCAGAAAAGAATGATTCAACCTACGGTAGATACCGAGAAACAGTCCGTCTATTCAAGAATGCACGATCATACTTGGTGAGCCAGGGAGCGATATCGGAGGATCTGGCTTCCTCATTCTACATTGAATGTCTGCTCTACAACGCCCCATCGACTAAGTACAAGCACGATCTCCAAAACCGTTACACCGAAATCGTGAACTGGCTGGTCGAAGCCCAACTAAAAAGTTTCAAATGCCAGAACGGGATTCAAGACCTGTTCGGCAACACCACAGAATGGACAACTGGGGACGCACGAAAATTCATTCAGAAACTTGTCGATCTCTGGAACAACTGGTACGACTATTGAACTAAATCAGTTGAAGCAACTACGTATCTCACCTGATTGAAATCAGAGCGTACCCTTTTCCAAACTAGTTGAAGATATGACAGGATTTCGGTGTCAGTTCTGCTGTTTTCACTTTGAATACCCGTTTCTGTCCGTTGATTACTCGTTCTACCGGTTGTTCAGGTTTCTTGACTTGGATGAGGCCGTGGTTTTCGAGTTTCTTGAAGCTGTAGTTGACTTTGTGGTTCGGGAGACCAGTAGTTGAGGTGATTTTGTGGATATCATCCTTTCCCTCTTTGATACAGTTGAGAACTTTCTTGTCGATATCGCGGAGTTCGTCGAACTGTCGCTGCTCGTGCTGATCTACGCTGCCTTTGTGGAGATGTAGTCCGTCTTCTGAACTCTCCAAAATCCTGAATTCGGCTTGTTCCAGCCAATCCAGTTCGTCGAATTGTTCTCCACTGGAATCGGTGTAGTAATTGAATCCGCCGTTTGTATCGCTGTGTTGGTTGCCGTTCCGGTTGACCGGGTCGGATACGATGCTGTGGAGTTTTTGTGCATTCTCTTGTTCGACGATGAAGATGCATTCTCTGCCGTTCTGTGCGGCTCTTCGAAGGTTTTCAAGTACTTTCGCAGGTTTGGACAGCGTGCCGTGCTCGGCTTCGAGATGGGCAACTGAGCCATCCGGTAACTGTACTTCTCCGTCGGGTTTGTCTTCGCCTGAATCCTGATGCAGAATCTTGACCTGAAGACCGCGCTTTTCCAGCTCATCTTGGGCTTTCGTCAGCAGTTCTCTGTGTTTCTCGCCGCCGCTGTTGGTTCCTTTTCCTACGAATACTGGCTGCTGCGGTGTTCCGGTAGCAGGTGAAGTACGCTTCTTCAGAGAGTCGAGATCGACATCGTCGGTCTCCCAGGGAGGGAAGGTATCGATGACTACCGCCTTTTTGCGTTGATGGGTTCCGGGTGTCTGGAGTACCGCTCTGAAGTCGCCTAGTGCGGTGAGTTGTTCTTGGTTGGTGCCGCGAAGCATCCTATTGAGTTTGGAGACGTCGTCAGATCCGGAGGGGTCGAAGACGAGTTTGGTCCGGCAGTTGTTCTGGACCGCGTCCCGCATCTCTCGGGGTAGTTGTGCGAGGTACTGTGTGGCGAGCCAGCAGCCCAACTGGTATTCACGTGCCTTGCCTAGAATCTCTTCGAACTGGGCTCCTTCCATCGGAAATGATTGAAGTTCGTCGATGAACAGGTAGAACGGCTGCTCAGTGTCCGAGTCCTGGTAGTATCTTGCTTGTGCTGCTGCCCAGAGCTTGGTCACTACTATGGAGGTCAGTAGTTCTGTCACTGTTTGGCCGACCTCTCCACTTCGGACATCTACCAACAGAATCTTGTCTTGGTTGATGACCTCTCGAAAATCAATATCGCTGCTTTCAGCGGCGATGACGTGTCTAACGGTTTTGTTTTCGGTGAAGTCGTTTAATCGCCGTACAACAGGCTCGAGCTGGCTATCGGAAAGATTGTGCTTGATGTTCACGAGCGATGACCGGATTTCAGTGTCGTTGGTGTCGTCGATCAGCTCTTTGAGTGCTTCGTCGTCGGTGACGCAGTGTTTGATATCCAGAAGCGTGTATCCGGCCTGGTATTCGATGTTGGCCTCGATTCCGGCTCGAAGTAGTGAGGCGAGTACTCGTCCGAATCGGTCACCCCAGTTTTTGCTTTGGCGTTTGAATAGCTGAATGAGGTTCGAGACGATGAGCTCTATCTGGTTGGTTTTCACCGCAATCGGCGATTTTCGGTCGACGTAGGGTTCCAAGACGTTGATACCGGTGATCGGCTGCTGTGTGGGATTGACGTAGATCAGGTCTTCTTCCCGTTTCTCGGGTACTCTGGCCAGGAACCGGTCGATGAGCCTGCCTTTGGGATTGAAGATCGCGAGTCCATGTCCTTTGACGGCGTCCTGCAACGCGACGTGTAGAAGTTCGAATGACTTTCCGGAACCGGTCTCACCGGTGGTCAAACAATGTTTCACGCGGTGTTGGTCGTCGACCGAGATCTGTTCTTCAACGCCGAGGATGCTGGTTCGATAACCCACATATGCCTCTTTAGAGTTCTCGGAGTCGTAGACGAGGTCTTTGGTGTCTCCTGGTTTCATACAGCTGTTTCGATGTTCTCTTGTTCACGGTCCGGAATCGATAGCAGTCCGGCCAGTTCAGGCATCGAGACCTGAAATGGCTGATTCAACCTGCGGGCTCTAAACTGTTCTACCGAGTTGATGATCGCTTGGTCACGTAGGCTGCGAACCGTACGGGTCTGGAATCCCTGTCCGGTATCCGGGTTAGCAAAGACGTTGAAACCGCCAGATATCTCTTTAATTCTGCTTGTGGTGTATTCTTCAGCCCCTATTACGAGGATGCGGATGGAGACACTGAAACGGGGATTACCTGCCTTTTCACCGATTTCTCGTGCTTGCTGTTTTTCTCGTGGTGTTGCATCCCGGTCAGTCCAGGGCAGGATTCCTACTTTTTCGCTGCGGAGGTTCCGGCTCTCACGCCGTGCCTCACGGTGCCAGAGACGTTTCTCTACTGGGTGGCCGGCCCGAGGTTTGAACAGTATCTGGATGGCTATCCGGGTGTCACGCATCGCATGACGATGTAGAGCTGCGACTACCGAATTGAGTGGAGGTGCTTCGAACTCTGTTTCTAAGGGGTAGACGTCTTTCCGGCGTAATTTGAGGACGCCGAGTCCGACTGTATCATCCTGTTTCAAGAGTAACCGGTTGATACCTGGTTCGAATCCGATCTCGGGTATCTGGTCGTTCAGATGTGTACGCAGTTTTCGTTCGAGTCTGGTTGTGGGGACAATGAACTGGAGACGCAGCTTTTCTGGAGTGAATCGCTGGATTTCGTACGCTATGGTCGGTGAGCTGTTCTTGATCCCGAGGAGCTGGGTCTGGTACTCGGTGATCGCTTTGACGAACCTGTCCAGTGTCGCCGGTAACTCTCTGTCGTATGGTGGATGTACTTCTACAGCTATGGGTTCGGTAGTCGGCCGAGATAGCTGCTTAGCAGTAGGACTGTCGAGGGTAACGTAGCTGTCTCCGAATCGGTTAAGAAATCCCACTAGGATCCCGCCTGCAAGTATTGTGCCAGCCAGATGTCAGTGCTCAATATCAGTATCCAGGCGGTTTCCGCGACCAAGACGATCAGCATCCAGACCGTGAGAACATCAATCAGGGTGCTGTTCAGAGGCAGTTGATCCAGCTGAACTCCTGGCTTCAACAACCCTTCACGGTAGAGAACGACGGCAACAGGAAATCCGGATAGCAACAGGTATTCGAACAGCCCAATCGATGCATCGAAGACAGTCTTGAACAGCTTCGAGAATCCGGGTCTATTCTCCGACTCTGCCTCTTTTTTCGAGGGGTGGCCGCCATCAGCTCTCTGCTTCTTGCCCTCTCCGGGTCCTTCAACGATAGCCGGTTGAGTTGAGGAAGCTGTATCATCACTGAGTGCACCGTTTTCGATCAAGCCGTGTTCTTCTTTTGAGGATTCAATTTTCAGACGTGCGTCTACAGGTCCTTGGATAAGTGCTTCGCTGAACCCTAATTCGTTGCCTGTCCGGAGCTTCCTTAGTTCGATCCGTTGTGGTTCGGAGAGTTGGAAGAAGTCGCTGACCTGGTTCTCAACACTCTGATGTCTGAAGAACAGATTGCAATCGACGTTCCTCAGAATATTCCGTCCCTCGTTCGACCGAGTGAACTCGTTAGCGTTCTGTGTAACCAATGTTGCGGCCACATCTCGGTCACGGCTCTCTCGCACCAAGGTGGAGACTGCCTGTATACCGTCCTTGTTGATTCTTTCACCGTTGGTGATGATCCGATGGACTTCATCGATAACTACGAGAGTCTTCCTCTCAGTTTTCACTGCCTGCCGGTAGACCTGTCTCACAGCTTCAGTCAGTTCCTCGGTGTTGTCCTTAGACGGGTCTTCGACAGTGTACCGCACAACGTCGCTCTCAACGTTCGGGTCGTCTCCGACGTACACGGTTTCAGCACCCAGAGCCTCTACAAAATCTCCGTAGTCACGTCTCTTCGGGTCGACAACATAGATCTCTACGTCTTCGAGGTTTCTGTACGACCGGAGAAGCATCAGCTTGGTCCAGTAGGTCTTTCCGGACCCGGTTTTTCCCATTACGCTGATGTGGCCTGCGTCCCACGAGAACCGGTCAAGGATTACCTGTGTGCCGTTACTGTAAGTGCCGAACAGAACTCCACCGGGTTCTATTACCCCTTTCGTGGCGAAGCTGAATCCGGTTGCTGCGGAAAATGTTGGAACTATCTCTGTCCTGTAGAACCGGCTATTGTGAAACGGAGATACCCGTTTTACAGCCTGGCTCAGGTTTCGAGGCTCACAACTCTCTACACGGAACCGCTTCAATACTGATCGGACGGCCTCCAGCGTCCTCCGTGCTTCACCCGGTGTCTCGCCTCGAGCAACTATGTAGACACCATAGTTGACTAGTGTACCACCGCTGATTTCCAGGTCTATCAGGTCTTCTAAGTCCTGTTTCTGTTGCTGGAGACCGGTTTCTCGGGAAGGATTTCGTGATGAGGAGAGCTCGGATTCCGTGCGTGCCAGCATTCGGTCCATCCAGTCACGCTGGTCGCCGGAGACGGGTCTTGTGGTCTGGACCACATCGACAAGCCCTGACGTCTCCGCGTTCAGTATTTCCGAGAGCCAGCCAAACGGCAGTCTTTCCGGATACTCATCAATATAGAGCATCCGGCAGACACTTTTTTCACCGTAGCTTGTCCTGAACCGGTTTCCGGACACTCTTGTTTTCCCGGTGTGTAACTGTTTGACAGCGTTTTTCAGCTGTTTACCGGTCAAGTGTTCGCCCTGGAGCCCACCCGCTGTCAGCAGTTCTTCGACTTCTTTACAGCGAGTTCTCACGTTATACCGGTTGTGTTTCAATGAGGAACCGCTCTCTTTCACCAAAATATAGTGGTCGGTGATGACGGTGGAACTCTTGGCAGCAGTGTAGCTATTGAGGTTTACGAGTCGCTGCCGTGAGTATATTTCCAAGCGTTGATCGGACTTGTCGAGCAGTTCCTGGACCGTGCCGCGGTTTGCCTCTTTTGCGGTCTCAGAACTGTATTCGATATCTTGGCAGGACACTTCGACTATTCCGAGAACGGTGTCGTCAGCCAGGGTTACCGAACTATCGGTGAACTTCGAAAGTTCTGTAGACCGGACCGTGGAAATATTTGCGAATCTGTCAACTAAATCGAATGCGTGCCGGTCCAGTGGTTTTCCACCCGGTTTGAGCTCCGTGAGCACAAATCCGAGTAGTATTCCACCGGATGCTCCTGTTTCACCGGCGAGCTGCCAACCTACTGCAGCCAGCACTCCGACACGGATGACGTCCCAGACGGTGTAACGGTCCAGGAACTTGACTTTCGGATTGATCGAAGAGGGGAACTCAGCCCGCATTCAGTCGTCACCCCTGTTTCTGAACCGGTTCCTACGGTCTCTGTTGCGGTCCTGTCCGCGTTCATAGTCCTCGTTCGCTTGGTTGTTTCGCAAACGGTTGACGGACCGGTCGACACCACCTTTCACTTTCCCGGTTGCCTGAGTTGCAATCCTGGTCATTGGTGCGAAAACAAGTGTTCCGGCCCCGAGCAGGATCAAGGGCAGTCCGAAAAGCAGTGCTATACCGCCGAGCCCCCAGAGGTAGTGAGTGGTGTCGTCCATCGAATTCCCCATCAAGGCCAAGGACAGGTCGAGTACCACGACGTTGAGCGGACCGATTAGAAGGAATGCGACCCAGACACTAGTCAAGGCATCTGCGAACCGTCTGAGAACCGGTGTGGCCGCCATCAACGCGATCAAGGGTGCAAGTGCGACCCCCAGCATGAGGTAGAAGTCTCGAGCGACGAAGATCATCACGGTTCCCAGCAGCAGGAAGACGTCGAGGGCCAAAATCAGCAACACCTCGAAGGAAAACCGGGACAGTTCGATGATATTCGAGTCTGCGGGTGCTAATGCCTTGGTAGTGAGACGTGAAATCTCGACCGGATAATACAGCAGATCAGGTGCTACAGCTCCGAACGCTATGGCGAACAGGAGAGAGATCAAACTCCGTATTCCGTCGGTCCGGCCGGTCATGTGCATCACTCCTATCCAGACCGCAGCCGCCGAAGCCAGAACCAGTGACACAATGAACACATCCTGATGAGTTTCCCGCACCCACGACTTCGTCACGTCCGGATAGCTCACGAAGATACGGAGCAAGACCGCGTTCAACGTCTCCGCCAACCCCTTCACCAAATCCATCAAAACCGAGGAAAGAGCGTTCTTGAACTCTTCACCGATATCCAGACCGCCTCCGCCTCCTCCAGATGGCGGCTTCGAGGTCGTGTTGTTGGCAGCTGCTACAGTATCAACTACACCGGTGACAGCAATCACCAGAATACACACGGATATCTGCGTCCGCCTCATTTCAGGTCCCCCCGCACAACGGCTCAGAGATGATTGCCACAATCCCCTCGCTGAGAATGACAATTATCAACCCGATAGTGGCGTTCGCAAAGATTCTGCGTGCCCTTCTCTGAAGTTCGGGTGAGCCGGAAAGCCAGAGAAGCCCGCAGTAACTGTATGCCAGTCCCGCAGCCGGGGGTGCAAGGCTCAATGCCAAGCCCTGCAAATCGTTGATTAGGACCACCAAGCTCCTGATGGCGGGAGAAGATGCCCCCGAACAGTCGGGACTACTTGCCTGTGCTACAGCTTGACCGGTCAGCAGCCACGAGACCAAGGCCGAGTGGAATTCAGCTTTCCAATTGTTTGCGATCTTTTTCTGCATTGTTGCAGATACTGTTAGAACTTATCAGATGTTAGTGCTGATCTCATTAGTTATGGAGAAGAAACGGGTTATACAGTCAATAACACGTGTTCACCAGTCACTGAACTTCATTTCATAGAGCTCATAACAAAGATTTCTTGCTGAATATCGTGCCCACAGTTCATGACTTCAGAACAGATCTGGAGCCACGAGGTGACAAGCCATCCTGAAGACGTTCAGGATCGGAGTAAAAGCTCTACTCCTGATTACAGGATATACCTGCCGGACACTATCAAGAAACTGGGCTTAGACGAAGGTGTTCATGCTGTCGTCAAAAGAAGAGATCCAAACGGGATACCCTACCTTGAGGGCAAGAAGCTTACCGAGGAAGACGATGAAACAACTGACTCGAACTCGGTTTATGAAATCTTCATAGATGGTTCAAATCGTCTTAGAGTAACTCTGTCATCTGACTGGATTGACGAGTTCCTCGAGTACGATGGAGATGATATTTTCATGGTCGAAGTCAATGAGTTTGAGGATGAGTTCCGGATCTACAGGAATGACGACTACCATCATAGGTTGGATGAGTTTGATGACGATGACTTTTCTCCACGATTCGGCCAACCAGTGGTACTGACTGCGGCAATGTTCTACAAGACCCGGTACTCGGAGACGACCAGTATCAGAGAAGCTTTCGTCAACGACGAGGGCAGAAATGACTCCGAGAACCTGTCCGAGATAAACAGTGACGAGTGGAACGGTTATTCTGTTGAAAATAACGACAGTGGATATCCGCCCACACCTCCATAACTCTCTGATTTTTCAACTGAAACACGGTCTGTCCTTAGCTACTACCTGTTTTTCGACCCTGTCTCTGGATACAAAGGTGATGACTGATTACTGAAGAACTCTACCAGTTCAATGATATAGATGAACTCTATCAAACCGCAGACCAACTACCAGATGTAAGCCGGCATGATGTCTACGCACACCACAACGAGGAGGACGAGTGGGAGAAAGTTCCGTACCGAGATAGCTTGTGGACTGACGACCTCCGAGCCACAGGAGTAGTCTCCAGCAACGAAGACTTCTACAACGTAATCCAGTACGGCGACATCCTCGAAACAGTAGGTAACGCCTCGGAGCAACACGGATTAGATGTCGAAGGGACAGTTTCGGTTTCTCCTACAGCTCACAAGATGAGTGCGAAGCTCGACTTCGACCAAACAGTCTACGCCTCCCAAGACGACCCGATCGACCTCGGACTGAAAATCCGGACCGGACACAGTGGTTTCCACGCACTGAAGTACGATATAGGAGCAGAACGCCAAGTCTGCAGCAACGGCATGATGGCCTTTATCTCAGACCTGCATTTCGAGCAGACACACGGAGAACCATTCCAACCCGGAAAAGCCTACCAAGCGGTGGACGCCGTCGTAGAAAGCCCGGCAGAAATCGAGCACCGACTGGCCGAGGCACAAAACCGTGAACTCCTGAACCAAGACGAAGCACTACTCGTCCTGATGGACACAGAGATTGACCGATACCTCGAACAACCAGTACCCGACCTACTGAATGCGTTACACAGCGAAGTCGACAACCCAGAAAAACCCTCGCTCTGGGAGACCTACAACGCTGGAACACGAGCTCTCACACACTACACCCGTGACGTCCCAGAATACGATCTGGACCAAGGATTCGAACGTCTCTCCCAGCTATTGGAGAACGATGCCTCAGAAATCCCCGACCCGGAAAACATAGGGAAGAGAGCGGTCGACCGACGCAGCCAACAACTAATCGAACAAGAAGATACGAATCCGTATTGGGAGGGCGAAGTTGAAACCCTGAGAGAGCTCCGGCAGGCACACCAACTCCAAGTATAGAGGCGAGCGAAGATGACTGATTACAGCAGTGAGGAGCCACTGGCTTCTTGGGAAGCCGCTTTCCTACCAGACTGGGAGTGGGAAGCCTACGACAAAGTCGAGGATGAGGACGGACTCTACTTTGGACGGGTGCGAAGCCCGAATACCTATGACCGGTGGGAATACGGCTACTTCAGCCAGGAACAACTGGAAAAGGCAGGTGCATATCGCACCGATCTTGACTCCGACAGTGATGAACCGTTGTTCCCGGATGGAGGCAAGATCAACGATCTCGTCGGAGTGTACGAAACCGAGTTAGAGGCCTTGCTTCAGCCAGAAATAGAGGGTGATTCACAATACAAGGAGGAGTAAATGAACTCTTGGAAGAGTACGCTGAGAAGAAGCGGTACGTAGAGGAGGAGAAGCCGTACTGGATGAATCTGACCGGATCTACCTCTTTCTCCGGCCCTCTCCGGTTCGAATTGGAGAACTACTTTCCTGCAGCACACTACAAACAGGCGATTGACAAAGCCTTCAAAGAACAAGCTGAGTACGAGGTGTTGCCAGACGGCGGAAGCAGGCCACAGTACTACTGGAGCGGAGAGGACCGAATCCTCTACCACACAGAGAAAGAAGAAGACATGGTCATACCCTTCTTCAACACCGTAGACACCGCCGAAAAGTTCCTCGAAAACCAGGCGGATCAGAACGGCAAAGAACGCTACCAAGGACTAGTACTGAGGAAAACCGGGAATAGGAGAGTAGAGGAAGCAACCGATGTCCTGACGGATCAATCTGGCCCCACTGACTTCGGAGATGACTATATTCTATGTGACTGGACAGTGGCAGTCAGGTGGACTAAAGGGACATCACCTTTTCTATCCAAATAACTGAATGGACATTGTGAGTACGATGGGAAGCGGCGAGTTAGGCAGGGAGCTAGATCTATCTGCGGTTGTTGACACCCTATCCGACAATTTTGCTACTGAAGCCAACTTCCACAGCGATTCTATGGTAACAATCCGTCTTGAGGAAGACGGGCCCGCTCTCACCCTCTACCGAACCGGAACCTTCCAAATCAGAGGTACGGAAACCCGAGAAAACCTGTTTAAGTCGAAAGAGAAGCTCTTAGAAGCACTTCAACAGATAGGCGTTGAATTAGATGATGTTGATTTCCATCAGAACAACGCTGTCTTCCTAGAAGACTTCAATTCAGACATCCACCTTGAAGCCTTAGCCATTCACCTCGGCCTTGAGAACGTGGAGTACGAACCTGAACAATTCCCTGGGGTTATCTACCGTCCTCCAGACATTGGGACAGTTATGCTGGTTTTCAACAGCGGGAAGGCCATTATCAGCGGGACTACCAGTGAAGATGTTGCCCAGCAGTCCTCCGATCATCTAAGGGAGAAAATCCAGAGTATGAGGTAATTTCCACGGAGGCTCTGTCAGTCCAACACAAGTATTATCAGAGTATCCTTGTCACTACTACGTATGGCTATTGCGGGGAATTCTAACGGCGAACTTGAAAAGAAACTCTGGGAAACCGCCGAAAAACTACGAGGACCAGTCGACCCTTCTGAATACAAGGACTTCGCACTTGGTCTGCTCTTCCTCAAGAGTATGTCAGACTCCTTCGAGGCCCGCAAAGAGGAACTCGAAGAGAAAACCCGTGATCCTGACTCTCGCTACTACACTGAAGACGAGAAAGAACGCGAATACATACTGACGGACAAAGACGAGTACAAGCGAGAGAACGTATTCTATCTACCAGAGGAAGCCCGCTGGCAGTATTTCGTCGACAACGCCACCGACCCACAAATCGGAAAGAAAATCGACGACGCGATGCGAGCGATTGAAGAAGAGAACCCACGCCTCAAAGGAATTCTCCCAAAAGGATATTCCCGATCCTCGCTTTCCAGCAACTCATCTGACGCACTGGAAGGCCTGATCAACCTCTTCGCAGACATCGAACTAGAGGGAGAAAACGGAGAGCAAGACGAAGACATCTTCGGTAGAATCTACGAATACTTTATCAAGCAGTTCGCGATGGAAGGCGGCCAGAAGGGAGGCGAATTCTACACGCCGAAAAGCGTGGTTGAACTCATGGTTGAGATCTTGGAGCCCTACGAAGGCCGCATATTCGACCCATTCAGTGGCTCAGGAGGAATGTTCGTACAGAGCCAGAAGTTCATTGAAGAACACGGCGGAGATACAGACAAGATTTCGATTTACGGTCAAGAAATCATAGAAAGTACTCTCCAGATCTCAAAGATGAACCTCTATCTCCGAGGCCTTGATGGGAATATAAAACAAGGAGATAGCATCCTGAACGATCAGCACAAGGGCTTAGAAGCAGATTATATCCTTACCAACCCGCCGTTCAACATGAGCGAGTGGGGTAAGGACTCAATCGCAGATGATGATCCCCGCTTCAAATACGGGATGCCTCCAGCCAGCAACGCGAACTATGCTTTTATTCAGCATATGATATACCATCTCGACGATACAGGAATGGCAGCCACGGTCATGGCAAACGGGGCAATGTCTACACAAAGTAAAGACGGGGAAATTCGAAAGGAGATAATCAAGCACGATTTACTAGATGCCGTTATCGCTCTTCCCAAAGAATTGTTCTATACAACAAGCATCCCCGCATGTCTATTCATCCTCAGTAAAGGAAAAGATATAGACCAGTACCGGGATCGAAGTGAGGAAACACTGTTTATCGATGCACGCGACCTCTACGAAAGTGTCGAACGTACTCAAAACAGGCTCACAGAGGACCACATCCAAAGAATCGCAGACACGGTAAGAGCTTACCGAGGAGAAAATCAAGCTGAGGATTACGAAGATCAAATCGGGTTCTGTAAGGTAGCAAAGACAGACGAAATAGCAGATAACCGTCATATAATCACTCCAGGCAGGTATGTTGGCGTAGAAGAGGAATTATCAGACGACGAACCATTTGAGAAAAAAATGGAGAGACTATCAACAGAGCTCCGAGAAAAGTTCCAGGAATCGAACGAACTTCAACAAAAGATTGATCGTAGTCTACAAGAGGTGGGATTTTGACCACAGATCAATCGGAGTTAGAAGAATCCGGGCAAGGAGAAGTAGCGGAACCTGTCTGGACTGAAGAGAAGTTTGTCAACCTCATGGAGAGCATGAGGAACGGCCTCTACAAAAAGAAGGATTTCTACGGCGAGGGTAATCAAATAGTGAAGATGGGTGAGCTATTTGATAGCGAGTTCATCACCAATCAGGAGGAGATGGACCGTCTAGAACTCTCTGAGAAGGAATTGAGCAAACATGGTCTGCAAAATGGCGATCTACTTTTTGCGAGACGGTCTTATGTGAGAGAGGGTTCAGGAAAATGCTCTATCGTCGACGAATTAAAAGAGCCACTTGTTCCAGAATCATCAATCATCAGAGCTCGACCTGACAGGGAACAAATTCTCCCAAAATTTGTCTACTACTTTTTCAAATCGAGTCTGGGAAGAAACGAGATGAGTAAGATCGTAAGGCAAACTGCCGTATCTGGGATCGCTCAATCGGACTTGAAAGAGATAATGATCCCGGTTCCTCCTAAAAAGTCTCAAGAGAATATTGTAGAGTGTCTAAGTTTATTAGACGAGAAAATAACTATCAATAACCAGATAAATTCAATACTTGAGGAGATAGTTCAGACTCTGTTTAGGCATCAATTCATTGAATACCGTACCTACGATAGCTTCCATGAGACCCAGATTGGAAAAATTCCAGAGTGTTATGAAATCCTCCAATTTAAGGACATCTGTAGTACCAGGGGTGGAGGAACACCGAGTACGGACGAAGAAGAATACTGGGAGGGAGAGAATCTTTGGTTAACGCCGAAAGAGGTCACGTCTTTGAACACAAAAATCGTCTTCGACACTGAGAGGAAAATCACTGACAAGGGCCTCAATAATAGTTCCACTAAGATAATGCCTAAGAACTCAGTTTTACTGACGAGTAGGGCAACTGTTGGTGAAGTGGTTGTTAACCGAGAGCCGATGGGGACTAATCAGGGCTTCATTTGTATTCAGCCAAATGAGAGAGTTGAGCCCTATTTCCTCTCTTGTTTAGTAGAAAGCAAGAGACAAGAGATAGAAAATCGGGCAAGCGGTAGCACTTACGATGAGATCAGTCAGACCTCCTTCAATGAGATTGAGTTTGCTGCTCCACCTAAAGAAGATATTGAGCGGTTTGAGGACAAGGTGGAAGACCTATATGAGGAAATTTACACCCGAGAATTAGAGAACCGCAAGCTAAAATCTCTAAGAGATACCTTGCTTCCTAAGTTGATGTCTGGCGAGGTCAGAGTTAATGACATTAATCTTGAGGATATAGAGGTTAGTAGCGAGGTTTAATCGGAAATGTCTATGAATGAGATGGAGTTGGCGGAGAAACCGGCCTTACAGGTTTTCCAGGACATCGGATATGACTATAAACCGGGTCGTGAGCTTGGGCCGAATAGTGACGACCCAGAACGCACGTCACTTTCTGATGTAGTGCTGCGTGACCGTCTTGAACAGAAGCTCCGTGAGTTTAATCCATCTCTGCCGGATGAGGCCATTGAAGATGCGATCTCTCAACTGCTCGGTTTCAACTCTCCTGACCTTCTCAAGAATAACAAGAATTTCCACGAGAAGCTGGTTAACGGTATCCAAGTCAAATTTGAGGTAGACGGAGAGCCACGCGGAGACTTTGTCGATGTCTTCAATTTCGATGAGCCAGAGGAGAATGATTTCCTTGTCTCAAATCAGGTCATCATTCAGATTGGAGAGGGTCCACAGCGGAAACCTGACGTAGTCGTGTTTGTCAACGGTTTGCCTATCGGTATCTTGGAGATGAAGGACCCGACGAATCCTCAGGCGTCTATGGGCAATGCGTATAAGCAGGTCACAGAACGTTACGTGAACGATATTCCTGATCTGTTCCACTACAACGAGCTTATCGGCATCATGGATATGAACAATGCCCAGCTCGGATGCCTCAGTGCAGGTTGGGAATGGTTCTCTCCTTGGAGATACATTGATGAGGAGAAAGACGCCACCGACGAATTACCACCTTCTGAAGTCCTGATTAGAGGAGCTTTCGACAAGGAGAGACTGCTAGATCTAATCCAGAGTTTCATAGTGTATGCTGATGAGGACGGGGAACTCGGGAAGAAGCTTGCAGCCTATCACCAGTTCTATGCGGTAAACAACGCTGTGGAGAGCAGTAAAGAAGTTGTCCCGAATCCTGACGAGGATCGTATCGGGCTTGTTTGGCATACTCAGGGCTCCGGAAAATCTCTCTCAATGGTTTTCTACGCCAAGAAGATTCGCCAGGAAAGCTCGATGAAGAACCCGACGCTTGTCTTTCTGACTGACCGGAACGATCTTGATGACCAACTTTATAAGGAGTTCAGGAATCACGGCTTAGAAGCAGAGTGGGCAGACAGCGACAACCGTGTTGAACTCCGAGCTAGACTAGATAGAGAAGCTGGAGGAGTCATTTTTGCGACAATTCAAAAATTCCAGACTACAGATGATGAAGTCCAGTATCCTGAGGTGAACGACCGAGAGAATGTAATCGTGGTTGCGGATGAGGCCCACCGTACACAGTACAAGAGCCTGGCTACAAACGTCCGAGACGGACTCCCAAACGCTTCACATCTCGGATTTACAGCTACGCCAATAGAGAAAGAAGACCGGTCTACCACGAATACTTTCGGGGGGTACATCAGCCAGTATACTATCAAGGAATCAGAGAAAGACGAATCCACTGTCCCGATTTTCTACGAGAGCCGGTTAGCGAAGCTCCAGATCAATAATCCCGAGATCGAGGATAAGTTTAACGAGTTGATGGAGTCGAAGTCGGATGAGCTGAGGGAAGAGATGAAGAGGAAGTGGACTCAGCTTCGCCGCGTTATAGAGAACAGCGAGGAACGTACGGAAATGATCGCTGATGACATTGTTGAACACTTCAATAACCGAGAAATTGAGGGTAAAGGAATGGTGGTTGCGATTAGCCGCCAAGCCGCAGTCAACCTAAGCCGGAAAATCAGAGAGAACCCGGACGCACCCGAGACCAGAGTAGTGATTTCGGGAGCTGAGGACTTCCTCGACAATCCGATACCGAATGATGAGTTGAAGCGACGCTTCAAAGATGACGAAGACCCGTTCAAAATCGCGGTCGTCTGTGATAAGTGGCTAACAGGATTCGATGCCCCACATCTCCACACCCTGTATGTCGATAAGCCAATGAAGAATCATAATCTGCTTCAGGCAATCGGCAGGGTCAATCGTGTTTACAAGGACAAGCCAGGAGGCCTGATTGTAGACTATATCGGTATCAGTAAGCGACTGAAGCAGGCTTTGGACAAGTACACGTCCGAGGTGCGAAACGATGCGATGCTGGATATAGAAGAAGCTGTGAAGGTGATGAAGCAGAAGCATCAGAAGGTTGCAGACTACTTTGGAGCCGTTGATTACAGCGATTGGCCGCACCTTGAAGAACTGGAGCGGAAGCAGTTGCTCTACAAGGCTCAGAATGAGGTCCTGGTTACGGAGGAACGTGAGGAGCAGTTCCGAGAGTCGATGAAGGAGCTAAAGAAAGCTCACGCACTAGTTACACCGCACTCAGCAGCAAGCGATATCCGTGCGGATATAGCCTTCTTCGAAGCCGTTCTGGGGGCGATAAACAGTATTGAGAACTCTAACAATCCTGATGATGTAGAGGACTTGGACTCGGCGATGAAAGAACTGGTAGCTGAGGGTGTTGGTATCGAAGATCTGATTGAGGTAACTGGCTTCGATAAGTGGGAGAAAGAGAAGCCAGTACTCAGTGAAGAGTTTCTTGGAGATGTGGAAGAGGTTGAATTTGAGAATCTGCAGGTGAAGATGCTCCGGCAGCTGCTGGAGAACGAGATTACTACTCGGAAGCAGAGCAACTTGGCGAAGTATGAGTCGTTCGAAGAAGAGCTTCAAGAGACGATCAACGATTATAACGAAGGGTTCCTGTCGACTCAACAGGTGATCGATGAATTGAGGAATTATGCTGAGAGGATTCAAGAGACTGATGACCGGCAAGACGAACTCGGATTGAGTGATGAAGAGCTGGCATTCTATGACGCGATCTCAGCGAATACGGAGACTGAAATCGACGATGAGATTTTGAAGACTATTGCCCAAGAACTCAAGCAGAATCTGAAGGATAGTGTCGAACTTGACTGGACGAATAGGGAGAAGATTCGAGCTGAGATTAAGACGGAGGTCAAAGCAGTTTTGAGAAGTAACGGTCTGAGTCTATACAAGCACGAGGGGCTTGTTGATCCGATTGTAGCCCAAGCAGAGGAGTTCTACGGCGGTGCTGCTGCATAGGTTCTTGTAGCGTCAATAGAAGCGTGGTGTTTCTTCACGCTATAGAGTCCTGTTCTTTTACCCTGGTTGTGTGAGTCGAGACGGGACGAATCTTCTAGATCTGGCAAAGCGGGGCAATGTACTGGATGATGAGAAAGTTCGAAAACTGGTTTTAGCTGCTGGTCTATCTTCCAATGAGTCCTTGCAGGATACTGCGGAGAAGGCTATTCTAGGGAAGTCAGTCAAGCACTGGAAGTATCCCTTTGAGTCTCACTCAGGTTTTGACGGTATTGAACTCGGGAAGACATTTGAGGAGATGCCTTTCTATCTACCCTCTGATGATTTGATGAAGCATTTTCTCGCAGTGGGTCAGTCTGGTTCGGGGAAGACGACGTTGTTCTATAGTTTGATGGATGAGGTGGAGAGACCGTTTTGGGCTTTTGATTTGAAAAGGGATTACCGGCATTTATCCAATGAAGTGGAGTTGTTGGTGTTGCCGTGGAGCCGTCTCAAGTTTAATCCTTTGAGGCCGCCGAAGGGTGTTCCGCCACGTCGTTGGGCTCAAGTCTTTGCGGAGATCTTCGGCCACTCTACGGCGTTGCTTTCCGGTTCGAAGAATTTCTTGATGAAGAGTATTATCCAGCTCTACAGGTTATATGGATTGTTTGAGAGGGTTGAGCCGCCGTATCCGAGTTTGCATGAGCTCCAGTTGCTGATCGAAAGTGAGAACATGAGTTTTGTGCGGAAGACGTCGAATTACCGAGATACTGTTTTGAACCGGTTAGAAGCGATGAATTTGGTTGCGGGAACGGTCTTTGATTGCAGCCAGGGCTACTCAACCGAGGAGTTGTTGGAGAGGAATGTGGTTTTCGAGTTTGACGGTCTGAGTAGGGATGTCCAGAACTTTTTGATGGAGATCTTGTTTGCGTATGTCTACGAGTATCGGTTGGCGAAGAATCAGAGAGGAGCAGGGTTGAATCACTTGTTTTTCTTGGATGAGGGAAAACGGGTTTTCAGTGTTTATAAGGAGCGGCAGAGTGAGGCTGGTATTCCTGAGATTGATGAGTTGACTGCGAAGATGAGGGAGTTCGGTGAAGGACTGGTGGTGGCGGATCAGGAAGCAAGTAAATTGACCGATTCTCTCAAGGCTAATACCTACACCAAGTTGTTGCTGTCTACGGGTGACCGGAAGCAGTTTGAATCGGTGACGGAGTCGATGAACCTGTCTCAAAGACAAAAGGAGTACGCTCAAAACCTCGATGTTGGTGAAGCAATAGTTCAGGTTGGAAGCGGTAGCCCGTTCCCTGTAGATCTCTACAACTATGAGTTAGAGAAATCGGTCACTGATGAGAAACTGGAGAAGCTGATGACCGAGGAATGGAACCAGCTTTCGTTTGAAGAAAGGAGAGAAACACCTGAGTTCGAGAGAGCGACCGGACCACAACAGGAGGATTCCAGTATTCCAGATGATCCAGAACAGGAACTCCAGCTTTCGAATGAATCGGATAGACTTCTGAAAGATATTGTTGAGGACTCGTTCAAGCCTCTTACCCAGCGATATCAACAGTTTTCCAGTAGCTACAAGGGAAACAAGGCGAAGAACGAACTCGTCGAACACAGCGTGGTAATCGAACGCCATGTCAGAACACGGGATGGCAAGAGAAAACTGCTTGAACTGACTGACAAAGGCCGCAACTACATCGAAGAAGAACTTGATATTGAGGTCGAACAAAAGGGTCGAGGAGGAGTGGTTCACCGGTACTGGCAGAAAAGAATCAAGGAAGCATTCGAAAACCGGGGTTGGACCGCCAAACGTGAAATGTTCGACGCCGACGTCTACGTCAACCTCAACGATTCAGAACTTGTGGTCGAGGTGGCCATGGGAAACAACCAGCGTGAAATCGACCACTTGAAAAAACATCTTGACTCCGAGTTCGATGCAGTCTGGATTGTCTGCAGAAACCAAGACGTATTGGAGGGACTGAAGCAACGACTAGAGGAGAACAGCTTAGAAGATGAACGAGTCGTGTTTCGGCTGTTTCGGGACTTCAATACCGATGAAAATCTTCCGAGTTAGGGAGTTCGCCGGTTTCGGGTTGTCTGAATTATGTAGAGGAAGTGGACGTTAGATTAGTGGTGTGCCATTTTGCCAGAGAGTTTCGAAATTGTTTCTGAAGTTGTTCAGGTTCTGTATCTGAACCATATATGTCGGTTTCTTTGCTGCATCTTTTACTGATTGGCCGAGAACATAGCATGAATTGTCTATAAAGACAAGTCGATCATGTGTAGAGGGGTTCTTCCTAACCTCGAATCCGCCGCCTCGCTGCTTTGCAAGTTTCTGAGCTACTTGTTGAAAATTGCCTTTAGGATTCTTAGTGAGAATCCGGATGTCCACCTTCGGATTCAGATTCTCTACGTAGAGTTCCAGCACTTCTTCGTTAACGTATGAGTCAATGAGGAAGACTTCGTTTTGTGCATCCAAGAGTTTGTCTTTGAAGTCCTTGTAAAAGTCGTAGACCTGATTACCTTCATAGACTGCTTCGGAGTCCGATTTTTCAAGGGAATTCAATTCCAGATTGTCATAGGGTAGTTCAAATCCTGATCTTTGAAGCTTCTTATCAAGATCATGCATTAGGTCATAAATTTCTTGAAAATTCTCTACGAATAGATCAAACTGCTTGTTCGCGCTGTGTCCCATGTTCATTTGCGTTCGGTCCACCTGTGCTATAATTTTGTAATGACATTCCCCATTCTGAAGGACGTTGCATGAATTTGAATGCTGGAATCCCAATCGGTCCAGAAAGGTTTTTTCTCGTGTAGGTGCAGCACTGCTTCGCTGAAGCCCTGTGCCAGAGTGCCATTTACTGGAATGGGCGTGGACAACGAAATATGCTGTCGACTGACTTTCTTTGAGATAAGACAGAGCAATCTTGAAATCTCCTACAGTTTCTTCTCTCCTAACGTCGTTTTCTAAGCCTCGATGACCATTCGTACTAGATCGCATGGATCAATCATCTACCTCTAAAGTAAATAAATCATTTCACTGATTCAACGCGCTTCGAATGTGTTCTTGCTTGACTGTCTGATACCCGTCCTTCTTTGCGACTGCGAGCGATTCCTCAGCTATATCTCCTGCGAACCGTTCGAGGATTTCTCCAAGTTCGGTTGCAGAGTTTTCGGATACTCGTAGGTCTCCTTGGTTTCTGATGAGGTTGTGCATTGAGCGTGTGGAGAACTCCATAACACGTATTCAAAATGTCAGGTATTTAAATATTGGGCACTAGAGTTCACTTGAAAACTCAAACGAAGGAAGGAGAGGAGAAAACAAAGTCAACGAAGGATGTTGAACGCTTAATATCAAGCCCCGAGAGGGCAGTTGATCAAGGGTTCAATGCCCTTCAACCGTAATGAGGGGTTCAACCTCCAAGAGAAACACTAAGTGACAGAGCTTTGAACAGAGGGTTCACTTTGTACCCTGGCTTTGAATCCTTTTGAAACGTGGTGTCTCCCCTTCTTTCCTTCCATTTCAACGAGATATGAGTACTATGTCTACCACAAAATACGTCGACGTCAACACCGCTCTTCAAAACCTGGAAGACTCCGAGCTTGACTCTGAGAACGCCGAGGCTATCCACCGGTTTATTGATCACTGTGCTGCGGAAGGAATCAGCGAAGTACGGCAGAGAAGACTGATCTCCGCACTCAAATCAGTGGTTCTCAAAGTTGCTCCTGAAGGTTTCCAGTATCCCGGTGCATCGGAAACCGAGCTCAAGAAAGTGATCGCCTCATTGAACCGAAGCGAGTACGCTGATTCGACGAAGCATACGATGAGAGCCGCCGTCAAAAAGTTCTACAAGGTGGAGAACGACGGACACGAACATCCTGAGAAAGTAGATTTCTTCTCCGCCCACGCCAAGACCGGTTCGACGGTTTCAAGAGAAGACCTGTTCACCGAACAGGAGTTAAAACAATTGTTTCAAGGCTTTCTCAACAGCCGTGACCGAGCCTTCACAATGGTTCTCTACGAAAGTGCGGCACGACCGGGAGAACTCTTGTCCCGGAACCTCGGAGACTTCACTTCCAACGAGAAAGGAGACTTCATCTACCTACAAGGCCTCAAAGGTACTCCTGATAGAACTAACCAGCTCGTTCGTTCGGGACGTCCTCTACGTGAGTGGATCGCCCAACACCCGTTAGGCGGTGAAACCGGAAACATCGATGACCCTTCGGTACCGTTGTGGGTGAAGACACAACAGCAACAGTGTTCTCGGTGTGGGGAGATCCCTCAGAGACACAGCAGTTCCTGCAGTTATGAACCCGACCTGGAGGATCGATGGAGCTACGACAGCTTCCGACGCCGGTTCAAAGATGCGTGTGAACGAGCCAGTATACCGGAAAACAAACGTCGCCCATACAATCTTCGGCATACCCGGCTGACTGAAGTAGCGACATTCATGGGTTACGAGCAGCTGAACAAGTTCGCGGGATGGAAACCCGGATCAGACCGGGCGAAGGTCTACGTCCACTTGAACAACGACGATGTCAACGAAGCCATCCGTGACGAGTATGGTTTAGACGTCGAAGAAGACGAAGAATCAGAGATCCAGTGTCCGTTCTGCGGAACCACGAACCAGTCCACCTATTCGGAATGCAGAAACTGCGGAAGACCTCTATCATTGGAGAACGAATCAGATCGGGAAGAGAAGAAGCAGGTGTTGGAACGTCTCACCGAGTTAGACGAGAAAGGAGTATTGGAGAAGCTGGAAAAACTGGATAGCCCGGATTGAACCTATGCCGAAGTCAACAGTAACACGCTCTATCATCCCGATCTAAAACATTGGTTTCTCCACTACAGGTGTATGGGACGTGTTATTCCAAAAGAACTGGCAGAGGCCGAAAAACTGCTGAACGAACTCAAGTCCTGGAGCGAAGACGAGATTCAAGATCTACCCCGATTCTACAGGGAGAAGGCAAGAGAACTCCAAGAACAAGCCGGTGAGACCTAACCAACTTCACCACTATCTCATAGAACAGGTGTGTGGACTACTTCGACTACAGCCAGGAACTCACTGAAGACTTGGACATCGAGTCGTTTCTTGAAGAGTCGCAGGAGCAGCAGAAGCAACGCCTCAATCAGGAGCTCGAAAGAATCAGTGAGCAACTGGAAAAGCGAGAATCAATCCATCAGGAAACTTTGAACGAGTTGGAGTCGAAACTGGATTGGTACATCGAACGGTTCGAAACTCTTCGAAAACGTTCATTCGGTAACGAAGAGGAGAAACAGCGTTTGAAGCAGCAGATCAAAGAGTTCTACAGGGAGATACGACAGGAGAAACAGCAACGTTGGCGTGACCGTCAGGAACTCGAAAAGGAGAGAAGACAACTACTTCGGGACTTGGAGGAAATTAATGAGTTCGATGAAGATTCTTCATGGTTAGATCTTCTTTGAGATCCAGATCACTAAACTCGGCGGAGGATAACGTAGCTTGTGAAAAATACTGCGTAGTCTGCTTCTGTCCGCTGTCTCACTGATCTCCTGGGAGACCCGCAGATATTCTTGTTCTCCAACTCGATTTAGGTAGAACAGCTCGGCGTAGCCCTCATCAATCCATGAGAGAACAGTAAACGGGAGAACTACAAGGAGAATCACGATAAAACCCGCAACCAGATTTACAGCGGTTAGATACAGAGAGCCTGTTCGGATGAGGGTGCCGACTGTCTGTCCAATGGCGACAAAGGGTGAAAACAGTGCGAATAGACCGATGGGAACCATGAGTATATAGAAGAAAACTCGGAGCAGGAAGTGTGGTTGAGTATGGCCCAACTCATGGAGAAAGACGTAGTTGGACACGTCTTCCGACAACTCCTGCAACGCCTTCCTGTTCATTAGAATAGTATTGAACGGTGTACAGTGACCCAACATTTTGGAGTCCGATTCGAACCAATATACTGTTGCTGTCGAGGCATGAGCGGAATGGCTCTCAATGTCCGTGACTTTTCCAAATCCGAACCGTGAGTAGATTCGGGTAAGCCAGGTACTCAATGTCGAAAACACTTCGGAGAGTTTCATCTACAATCGATAGATCATGTATTGTGGTCGAACTCCTTGTAAAGAGTTACTTCCCGGGTCTTTCCTTTTCGTCCGCCGTAATGGTATTCTGCTTCGATGAGGTCGAGCAGTTCCAGGTGTTTGAGGAAGTCGCTTAGCCGCCGATTGCTTACAGAGTCTTCCGAGTACGTTTTACAGAGTTCTTGATACCGGTCGTAGATTTTCCCCGTGTTGATCGGTGTGCTGTGTTCTTCTTCGAGTTCCTCGATTGCCTGGTGTAGCAGGCTGTGATGCTGGGTGAAGTACCGGAGTTGTTGATCTACGTAGGATTGGTATGCCTGTTTCTGGGTTTGTCTCACTGTTTCTTCTGTGATTCTGTCTTCAGAATCTTGGGCAGCGGTTTTGAGCCAGGTCAGCCCTTGGCTGATATCTTGTGTGGTCGAGACGATGTAGGTCAATGCGTTCTTGTGAAGAGTTTCCGACTTCAATGAGGATTCTGCCCGTTTCCGGAGTATCTGGTAGGCTTCCTCCGCCGTGTAGGGTTCAAATCCGATCCTGAAAGGTTGAAGACTGCTGTATGTGCGTTCTTCCAGACCCTGGGAGAGATCTGAAGTCTGAGAAGAGATGAGTACGATACCCAGATTTTCGGGATTTGTACGTGAGAGCTTGTAGAGAAGGCTGTCACCGTCATTCAACAGTAGGAAATCGACGTCGTCGAGAATAACGACTGTCTCAATCTCGGTGGTCCGTTCCTGGATTTCCCGCTGAAGCTTAGCGGTATGATGGCCGTCACCAGCCGTTTCACCGGTTACAGACTGGTAGATCTGTTTCAGGGCCTGGTACTGCGTGCTGCAGCGTTTACAGGGAATGTAGCAGGTGTTGATCGACGAAGGAAGCTGTTCGATTTGGTTCAGCAGTAGATGTGTTTTCCCGGTTCCTCTGGGTCCGTGGAGAAACAGGTTTCTCACGTCGTGTAGCTGTTCGAGTTGTTCTTGCTCCGATTCTCGATCAACAAAAGAGTCGGGGCGGTAAGCGGTTTGCAGGTTTGCAGAGTCTTGGATCACAGTATTTGATTCCATAGCAATTTGTTCTGAAGGGTGAAAGGGTTAGACGGGTTTCCAGTCGCCGGATTTCCAATGAAGACGAGATACAGATTTAATTCAACCGGGGAGCGTACCGCGGAATTCCACTAACTTTTGATGGAACCAAGCGAAGGATGGGGCCGAACTTGGTTTAAGAAGCTGCTGGAACCTCGACTGTAGACAGTGGAGGGGAAAACTTGCTATGTTTGAAAAACAAGATTCCGGAACAGGTGTTCTACGAACCGAAACCTATCTCAACACCAGCTATCAACCCGAGACACCGGTGGGAAGAGATACAGAGGTCAACCGGATCGTCAACGCACTTCGACCGTTAACCAAACGTCGGACTCCGGAGAACCTGCTGATATACGGTCCTGCCGGAGTCGGGAAAACCACCTGTGTCCAACACGTTTTCGACCAACTGGAGAAAGAGACCTCAGTGAAAGCAGTCTACATCAACTGCTGGCAATACAATTCCAGGTCATCACTTCTAACCGAACTCCTGATCCAGCTCGGATACCCTGCACCACGCAAAGGCCACCCCGTCGATGAACTGCTCTCCAAACTCCGTGAATGGCTCAACAAGAACCGAGGAATAGCAGTAGCACTCGACGAATTCGACCAACTACAACAAGACGGCGAAATCATCTACGACCTCCAACTCCTCAACAACGAAGCAGACCACCACTTAGGAACCACCCTCGTATCGAACAAGCCGCCCACACAGCTTCATTTCGACCAACGCAGCCAAAGCCGGCTCTCCATGCAGACACTGCAATTCAACCCGTACAACACCCACCAGCTAACCGAGATCCTGGAAAAACGGGTCGAACAAGCATTCCGCCCCGGTTCAGTACCTGATGAAGTCATTCAGAGAATCGCTGACCACGTTGCAGACAACAGCGGAGACTGCCGACAAGCACTCGAAATCCTGCTCAGAATGGGGAGAAAGGCAGATCAAAACAACGAACGCAAAGTGACGATATCTCAATCAGAATTTTAACTGTTGACTGGGTTACTGCTCAATAAGGGTGGAACTCAACACATTACAGGCAGATCTGAACGATACCTTTCCGGAGACTCAATTGTCTTCGTGATCCGCCGCAAAATGCTTGCTGAGCAGATTTCCGAGAGTCATAGACACCAATTTTGACAAAACACTTGCTTCTCATACTCTTTCAACTAATCAGTACCTATAAACGAAGAACCACTAATTAATCGGTATGAAGAGTTCGGAAAACAGGAGAGAATTCTTAGGGGTTCTGCTAGGGGCTGCAGCGACTGGTCTGGCAGGATGTAGCAGTGTCCTGGAAGATGAAGAAGCAGAATCCCAACCGACAGCTGCAGAAACACCTACAACTCAGAGCACTGATACTGAGACCCCAACACCTCTAGATCCTCTGACTGCGACACAGACTCCGAACGGCACCATAATCTACACTCCAACACCGACAGACACACCAACACCCACAGACACACCTACACAGACAAGAACATTGACACAAACCCCTACACCAACAGCCACCGCAACACCTACGCCAACAAACTCTCCGACTTCTAGCCCAACACCAACTCCAAGTCCGACTCATACAACAACACCAACCGCTACACCAACACCGACAGACACACCTACACAGACAAGAACACCTACTCCAACACAGCCACAGCACTCAGAAGCCGGACAACGACTCTACAAAACCCTGAAATGGGCTCCACATCTACAAAATCTAGATACTATCGGCTACTCAATGGAAAACGTAGACTTTGAAAACCAGAGAGAAGCCACACCGCCAGAAATAGTCGACAAACAAGGCACAAACTACAACCTACAACAAGAAGGAATAATCGACTTCGAACAAGTCCAAACAAGGACTTATGGAGCAGGCGGTATCAGAATATTCCGTCTTAACGACCAAATAGATCCAGATAACTTGAAAACCAAGTTCGAAGAAGAAAGAGAGTACAGCCAATCAAGAACAGTAGAAGAAATAGACATTCTTGAAGGAAAAGACAACATCTACGAAAACCCCTTCTTGGACGATAGCGATAAAGAAAGAAAATCAGCGGTCGTAATCGAAGACAATTACCTATTACATTGCTCCGAAAACACAGTTCCAATACCGGTAGAAGAAGAAAGCCGATTAAATCCATTAAACCAATTAGAGAAATCAATAAACGCCCACGAAAACAATGAAAGCATACTAGACACCGTAGAAGTCGACGGAGAAACAATACCCGGCGAACTACACCAATTATCACAAGACCCCGACTCATTCCTCTACCAAGAAGGGATAATCGACTTTATGCTAAGCCCTCGCTACGACGACTTCGAACCATACCCCGGCGACGAAGCGAGAACTCTAGACCAATCAGAAACAGACACAGCAATCGGAGTCGAACAAAAAAACGGGACAGAAAAAGTCGAAATGTACCGGACCACATTCTCCAGCGAAGGAATAGTCGACAAACAATACTTAGGAGAATTCGACGCCAGCATGTTCCACTGGGAAGAATACCCATTAGCACGCTACCCCAAAGACGAATAAAAAAATAGTTGAAGAACTTATATTCGATAAGTATTTATATACCGATACCTGATAACCGTTCTATAATTGTCCAATTTGGAGGGGAGAACGTGGACGAAACTATCGATCGTCGCAACCTGATCAGAACACTGCTCGCAGCAGGCACAGCCGGTTCGTTTTCTGGATGCGCCGATTTGCTCAACGACGGATCAGCAAACGACGGAGCAGAAACCACGACACCCACTGCTACCTCTGCCCCAACACCTACTCGGACTGAGACACCTACAGGAACTCAAACTGAGACTCCAACGCCGACTTCGACTAGAACGGCTACTGATTCTTCGACACCTACTGCAACTGAGACGCCCACTCCAACTTCTACACCAACACCTACGGAAACAGCAAGTCCGACCCCTAGCCCAACACCAACTGCTACACCTACTCCTACAGCGACGCCGACCGCTACACCAACTCCTGAACCGGAGCCATGGGAGGAAACATATCAAGCAGCAGCCGAACTACTTGAAAGCAGAGACGGAAAACTAGTTGTTGACGAGTTCGACGAAATTCTGACAGAATCCGGAGAATACACCCAAGAAGGAGTTGACTTACTTGACAGACTTCAAGGAGTAGAAGACTTGGGGGAAGACCAGCTATACGGAACTGCTCACTCAATTGTAGAGAAAGGAGAAATAGAACGAAGCGATATAGATACTATCGAGTTTTGGCTAGACACAGAATACGATAATTTCCGCGAAACTGCGTTCCAAGCAGGTATAACTGATACAGACAGCGATGGTATGAGAGAAGGAATTGAGGAATTCCTTGAAGCACCGGACAACTCTCAAGAAGACAGAATTGGAGATGCGGTACAAAATCTTACACAGTACGAAGACAAGTCAGGTTACACTGAAAACGACCTAGAATTCTTGAATACTCTAAGTGAATACGCTGAAAACGACCAGGACAAGTTCGAACAAGCGGACGCAGTAGGACTAATTGACGGAACCTCTGATGGAACTGTCAGTGATCAAATGATTGAAGATCTTCAAGGAGGGCCTAAAGACAATTTCATCAAAGGAATGAAAAAAGAGCTTGGAATGAATCCCACTAAAATTATCTCTGGAGGCGACGGAATACATGATGACCATAAAGCCATCATGAACGAAAAAGAAAAATACGATATAGATCTAAACTTCGGAGAAGCCGACATAATCGTAGAAATCCAATACTCAAAACGGCTAAAACAATTTGAGGATGAAGAGAAACAGAAACTAAGAGAAGAAGAAAAACAGTTAATGAAAGAAGCCTTCCCAGCAAACCTACACCTAATAGAAAATGGAGACGACCTAGAACAAGTTAGTCATGTAGACGAACTAGAAGGGTTGAAACAAGAACACGGTGAAGAAAATGGTGCGTACGGCCGCTTCTGCTACATATCAGGAGGAGCACTTGAAACAGAGGACGGAAGAGGGAGTGGTTTTGCATATTTAGACAAAGCCTTGCTTTTCGCTAGTTTAAACAAAAAAGGCTATGATGAACCGCTTGTAAGAGAAAAGGCTGAAGATGCAGCTTCTGTGGCTCTTGCAGAGATCGGCCATGTTTGTGGTCTTGAACCAGATGATTACAAGGGGATCGATAGTTATAACGTGTCTCATGAGAAGTACAGAAGCGTAATGAACTACTTGGCTGTTTGGAGGGATAATATCGTGAGGTTTAGTAGAGGTGAGCCATTCAATGACGTTAAGCATATGAAGGAGGAGAATTATGATGGTGATGAGCTTGACGGTTCTGAACTTGAAGGAGAATGGGAAGACACTGAATTTGACTGGGACAGCGTTGTTTCCGAGTACGGAACGGATTCTGTGAATTACAATAAGTCTGGATCAGTTCTATCCCGTTTCGGAAAAACACTGAAATCTACTGAGAAACCGGTTCTATCCTAAATCAAAATTGCCTGTCGCATTCTGATTCGACTGCTTCAGTGAACGCCTCTAGAAGGAATTTGCATGTCTATGACTGCTTACCTCATTGATTCCGAAAATTTCTAGGTGTTTCAAATACTATAGAAGAATGTGGTAACTGTAGTACCACAGTAGGAAAGCATGAGTGCCGAGGCCAGCTTTCTATCCATACATCCCCGAAGAGAAGCGAACGAACGTCGGAGAATCCTGTCCGTGACTCTCTGAGACCCGAAAAAGGTGTTCCTACTGAGTCAGGAGAGCGCCGCTCGTACTGCCCCGACGGCGAGCGTCGGTACCTTCCCGAGCACTGTCGGGAAGGTCAGCCCGAGTTGGGACATCACCGCTGACTGGTCAAAGTACCCGTTGATCGACGTGATTCCCTCGTCCGTGATTGTGACGATATCGACACCCTCGATTTCGATCGTCTCACCAGTTGGCGGAAGCCCCTGGAACGACCCCTCGTGGGTTCCGGTCATCGTCCACTCGGCGGTTAGGACGAGGTTCTCGCTCGATTCGGCCGTGGTGACCTGGCGTTCAGTGAAGCGGACGTCCGGGAACGCTGCCACCGTCTCAGCGACGAAGTCGGTAACCTGCGCGCGCGAAAGCGGGTCGTCGAGCGACGGGTCGACGTACGTGCCATCGGATGCAAACTGGGCTACGACCGCGTCAGGGTCGTGGTCGTTCCACGCATCCGTGTAGCGCTCGAAGAACGCGCGCCGCTTGCCAGTCATGCGTCCGCACCCCCGAACGGCGAGGGGGATTCAGCGTCGGAAACCCGTCCGCTGATTGCTCTCGGTGTCAACACCCGGGCGAGAAGACCCGGTCGGAGCAAGGCTCGCGGTGGCTGTTCCATCGAGAGCACACGCATATACGCCGACCGCAATACGGGGTCAGAATGAGACCGACGGGTGAACTGGGCGAAGTACCGGGCAAACAAGTCCTCGGCCGGCGAAACCGGCGTCGTCGTCTCGGCGAACTGTGCGTCTGCTCCAACGGCCAGCGACCACGCCGTGTCGACCACGTCGCTGGCCCGCTGGAAAAAGCGCGGCCCGATTCCAGCTAGCCCATCGGCCAGCGTGTGGTGAAGTTCCAGCGCCTCGAGCGCGGCGACTGACATCCCTTGCCCGTAGACGGGATTGAAGCTCGCGATAGCGTCGCCCACCACTGCGAAGCCCTCGGGGAAGTCGTCGAGGCGCTCGTAGTACTGGCGGCGACTCGACGGAAACGGATACTGACTGACCTCGCTCATCACCCGCCGCTCCCGGAGCAGTCGCTCCAGGTGTGGAACCGGCAGCGTCGACGCAAACTCGACGAGACCGTCGACGTCGCCCGGCGGGTGGTCACCGTGGACGCCGTGGAAGTTGAGTTGCCAGCAGTCGTCTTCGACCGGGAACGCGACCCCACCGCGCGTTCGCGGGGCTTCGGCTGTTGCGAGCACTCCCCACTCTTCGTCCAGTGACCGCTCGACTGTCACAGTGCTGTAGCCGACGTCGATATCGACTTTCTCGACCGGCGGGGCGGCGTAGCCGTTGCGCTCCAGCCAGTCGGGCGTCACGCTCGTCCGCCCGGTAGCGTCGACCACAAACTCAGCCGGGAGGTGGGTTGTCTCACCCGGCCCGTTCCGGAGGACGACGCCGTCGACCGTCGAGCCGTCACACGAGTAGTCGACGACGCGACAGCCGGTCCGGAACTCTACTCCTTCGACGGCCTCGAGGCGTCGCCGCGTAACGTCCTCGACAAGCGGACGTGTAGCAGTGTATCCGGGAATCTGCTCCGTGCCATCCGCGAGAAAACCGCTCTGGCTGTACAGCAGTAAATCACTCGCGCTGTCCATTTCGACCCCGCCAGCAGCGAGCAGGTCGTCGGTGTACCCCTCGAACAGGGCCTCGAGGGTGGCGCGCCCAGACTCTTGCAGAGCGTGGACCTGCGTCCCCTGAGGCACGCCACGACGAGGGACCGGGTCATCGGGGTACTCGTCGGCTTCAATGACCATGACGGAACCGAAGTAATCGGAGAGTACGCGGGCTGTAACGAGGCCTGCCATGCTCCCGCCAGCAACGATGGCCCGGTCCCCGAGTCGCTGGGTCTGTTCGGGATTGTATTCGGGGATCGTCGCGAGCGTCATCGCGACCACCCGCTTCGAGCGTGGCACGAACTGCGGCGAACTCGGTTCGCCCGGACAGCAGGTGTCCAGACGGTCTGTGCTCGGCCGTGGTTGGCTGTGGTGGCCATATTCGATGATTTCGGCCCACGGGTGTGTCAGGTCACCTGTCAATGATATCCTCATGGCATGGGGATGTCACCCAGTAGCCACCGTCGTGCAACCCGGCCGATTACCTTCCGTCGAGCGATTCTGGGTCAACTTGCGTGGCCGCCGTCTGGTACTCGTCTATCAGGTTGCGTGCCCAGTCGCGGACCTGCTCGCTCTCGCTGACGATTGGTACGCCGTAGGCGTCGTCAATCGGCCCGGTGTCGCTTCGTTTTATAAGAACTGTCGTGTCGAATACCATCAAGTTACAGGGAATTGGCGGGTCACATCTGTACAGGGCAGCATCCCCGGCTAGCACATCCTGCCAGCGGGTTCGCCGGTCCTCGGAGCCTCGGATGTGGTCTACCACCGCCGTCGTCGCTACCGCTTCGACCGTCAGGTCGCCGGACAGAACTCCCTCGTGCATGGCGCGGGCGAACAGTCCCGGTGGAAACAGGTGAGTCAGTGTCTGGAACTGTGAGGCTTCGCGGAGCAGGTCTGTCACGAACTCGACTGCCTCGGCCGGGTCGGCGTTTTTCGGGCGGCGAACCGTCGCGTCACTGAACGCGGAGAGCGTAACATCAAGGTTGTCGGTCGGGAGCCACTCGACGGCTCCACCAAGTGCATCGACCGCCGCGACCGATTCAACCATCGGGCGAAACTCTCCGATGACGTGTCGACCCGCCGCTGTCGCGGTGTACTCGCCATCGGTCGTCCGCTCGGCCCAACCGCGCTCCTCGAATTCGGTGACGATGCGGTCGAGCGTCGTTCGTGAGACACCGGTTTCGTCGGCCAGTGTCCGGCGTGTTGCCTGCCCGTCAGCGAGGGCGTCCAGCAGTACCACCCGGTTGTCCGACCGCGATAGATAGTCGATGTCGGCCAGCGCACTTTCTGGCAGTGAGCTGTCCTCGGTAGTCATACACACGGTAAGGTTTGTGTTAGAGGATAACAAACGTTGTCCCGCGCGCCCGGTCTGAAACTCGAACAGCAATTCAGGTGGATGAAAACTGAGAGAACGATATCAGAGACAGGTGAGCGAGTGAGAAATCTGGCGAACTGGTGTGCCGTCCACGTAGCTGAACAGTCTTAGCAGTCCGGCGGCCGATCAATCGACGTAGTAGCGGCTTCTGGTTACAGTCACCATCGATAGATCGTGAGTCGTGAGTACCGAGGCCAGCGTTCTACCCACACAGTTCCGAGGAGGTAGCCGAGCGTCAGCGGACCGCAGCGATTGCCCGTGTCCCCTCCCCGATTCGGGTCGTCAGTCACCGGCCGCAGTGTCGGTGTCGTCGACGCCGATCCGGCCCGCCGCAGTGTCGCGCTCGCCGGTCGCGGGGGCGAGGTCGCTGCCGGCGGCCGCGCCGAGCCCGCGCGGCGGCGTGTGGTTGTACACCGACTCGTACTCGTCGCTGCGATAGGTCTCGTGCCAGATGCCGACCGACCCGTCGTCGCGCTCGCGGTAGTATTCGGTCCAGGCGGGCCGATGGAGCGCGTCGCTGTCGTGGGCGTAGGCTTCGAGCGCCTCGAACGACTCCCAGTACTGGACGAACCCCACGGTTCGGGGCGGCGAGACGAACGACCAGCTCCCGAGCAGTCCCGACTCGTCGTCACTGCGGAGCTCCCGGACCATCCGCGGCGCGACGAGCGCGACGGGGAGCCAGCGGTGGAGTTTCCGGAACGCGTTGATCCGCATCCCGACGACGAACACGACCACGTCGTCGTCGCGGTCGGCGTGGACGCGACCAGAACCGCCGTCCGCGCGCTTTTCACCCTCTCCAGGGCCGTCAGGTCCGCCGGGGAACCACGACCGGAGCGCCGAGAGTCCATCTCGAACTGTCGCCAGCGGTGCAGGCATACCTTTAGCATCGAGCGGACCGGGAGTGGGATTTATGGCAACATGTTGCACTCGTCACGGTCGAGACGGGAAGACGCCGGCGGTCGCGGGGGTGACGGCGGCGTGATCGACGCGCGCTTTCGCATCCGACTCCCGGAGGGCGTCTGGGTCGACGAGGTTTCGCAGGCCGCGCCCGACGCGACGTTCAGGCTGTTGTCGGGGATCCGTACCGGGGACCGTGCGGTCGAACTCGGCGAGACCGTCGCTGCGGACCCGGTCGCGGTCGGCGAAGCGGTCGCCGCGCACCCGTCCGTGACCGACTACGAGTGTCTGGAGGCCACCGAGGACCGGACGCTGGCGAAATACGAGACGACCGACACCGAGCTCTACGAGTTCCTGGACGAGTCGGCGCTCCCGCCGGAGTTCCCGCTGGTCGTCCGCGACGGCTGGTACGAGTTCGACCTCACCGGGACCCGCGCGGAGTTCGACCGGTTTCGCGACGCGCTCGAGGCCAACGGGACAGACTACGAACTCCTCTCGCTGACGAGCAAGGCCGACGACGAGGAGGTGGTGACCGACCGCCAGCTCGAACTGCTCGACGTCGCGCTCCGCGAAGGCTACTTCGAGGTTCCCCGGGCGTGTACACTGGCGGACCTCGCCGACGAGGTCGGGGTCGACAAGTCGACCGCGAGTCGGGTCCTGCGGCGCGGACAGGCGAGCGTGCTCGCCTCGTATCTCACCGGCCCGGAGGCGGTCGGCGGCCCCCCTCACGACCGGGAGCGGTGACTCGGAGCGATACCCGGAACGAACTGTGGAGTGAGGCCGCTCATTTTTTCCCCGGCCGCGACAGCATGGATTCAAGAGCGACGGGGCCGAAACGCGGTGCGTGAGCGAGGACAGCGGTATCCGTGACGACGCCGACGAGACTGACGCGCCGGCCGGGACAGCGGACGCCGGGGCCGCTCGGTACGACCGGGTCACGCGACACCCGACGACCGGGCCGTACAACTCCATCTTCCACTGGCCCGACGCCCGCCACCCCCTCCGGGTGATGCTCAACTACGTCGTCATCGTCGTCTGCCGGGTCTGTCCCAGTATGCGGGCGAAGAACTGGCTGTTGCGTCGGATCGGCGTCACCGTCGGCGACGGTGTCGCGTGGGGGCTCGAATCGACGCCCGACGTCTTCTGGCCGGATCTCATCAGCGTCGAGGACCACGCGATCGTCGGCTACGACGCGACCGTCCTCTGCCACGAGTTCCTCCAGACGGAGTACCGCACCGGCGAGGTCGTTATCGGCGAACGCGCGATGATCGGTGCCGGTGCCATCGTGCTTCCCGGGGTCGAAATCGGCGCCGAAGCGCAGGTCGCCGCCAACTCGCTGGTCGCCGACGACGTCCCGGCCGGCGAGACGGTCGCCGGCGTCCCGGCCACGCCCGTCGAGGAGTGACTGCCCAGCGGCGAACAAATCGGCCTCAGTCGCGGATGCGGACGATCCCGGATTTGAAGACTTTCTGGTTGGGGATGATGTACTCCTCGCCGTCGCTCTCGACGCGCGTGGTGAACATATCGACTTCCTGGACGATGCCCTCGCTGCCGGCGATCCGGACGCGGTCGCCGATGCTGTACGGCTCCGACAGCAGGAGGTAGATACCGGCGGCGCCGGCCCGGAGCAGGTCCCAGAACGAGAGCAACGCGAGGATCACCAGGCCGAGCGCGTACACCCGGAGGAGCACGAGCAGCGCCGAGATAGCGACGCCCAGTTGCGCGAGCGCGACCAGCGCGGCGACGTAGAAGATACTGTACTTGACGAGGACGGGGAGAACGCTCACCTCCGGGAGTTTGACGCTCTTGAGTCGCTCGCTGACGGAGATGCTCGCCTTGTCGCCGAGGACGAGGCCGATGATCACCGCGAGCGCGGCGACGAACAGTCGCGGGAGATACGCGGTGAAACGCGACCAGAACAGCTCCGGATTGCCGAGCTGTGCGATGTTGACCGCCAGGATGACCGCCGAGACGTAGACGAAAAGCGCCGCGATCCCCGAGACGACGCCGACGGTCGAGGTGCCCAGTCCGCGGGCGGTCCGCTCGAAGGGCGTCCCCTCGACGGCGTCCGAGATTCCCCACGCGCGGAGATAGCGCCTGGAGCCACGCCACACGAGCGTCCCGGCGATCAGCCCGAACAGGAGTACCGCGATCGAGGCGACGAAGATCCCCTGCTCCGAGAACGCCGCCCTGACAGCGTCCGCCCAGTCGACGTCCAGCCCGAACTGCATCAGTACTCCTCCGGATCGAGTTCGAGGATCACCTCGCCCGCCTTGAACGCCCGCACCATCCCGTCGCTCTCGCTCAAGGCGATCGCGATCGCGTTCGTGTCACGCGTGATCGCCCCCGCGGCCATGTGGCGCGCGCCGAGTCCCTTCGGGATGTCGACGCCCTCAGCCGAGGGCTCGAGATAGCGGTACGCCGAGACGATCTTCCCCGAGTCCGAGATGACGAAGGCGCCGTCGAGCCGCGAGAACTCCTTGAGCATCACGTTCACGATGGGGTCGCCGACGTGGACGTGGGACTTCTCG
>Ga0207757_100135_pt1 | contig 62326 bp, 60 predicted proteins | sample A23P3SouthBayCA_2_FD_187752 | JGI IMG/M metagenome (GOLD analysis project Ga0207757, IMG submission 187752) | Aerobic enrichment media microbial communities from Eden Landing Ponds, California, USA - A23 P3 (2) (SPAdes) | ecosystem: Environmental > Aquatic > Marine > Unclassified | place... | reverse complement strand
GAACAGGCCGTGTTTGGCGAAGGATTCGAGCATGTGATCGAAGAAGCCGATGCCGGTGTCGACGCGGGCGTCGCCCTCGCCGTCCACGTCGAGGGTCAGATCGATAGTCGTCTCCGCGGTTTCGCGCGAGACGGCGGCGGTGCGGTCCATACGCGACCCTCGCGGGGCGCGCCTAAGTCGGTTTTGGGGGCGGTCAGGCGTTCATCGCCTCGGGGAGCGTGAACGCGCCCTCGTACAGCGCGGTCCCGACGACGACGGCGGCGGCACCCGCCTCGCGGCACGCCCGCACGTCGGCCAGCGTGGCGACGCCGCCGCTGGCGATCACTGGGATGTCGACGGCGTCGGCGAGGCGTTCGATCCGGTCGGTGCGCACCCCCGCTAACTTCCCTTCCACGTCCACGTCGGTGAAGAGAATCGCGGCGGCGCCGAGGTCCGCGTACCGCCCCGCGGCCTCGACGGGGTCGAGGCCCGTCCCCTCGGTCCACCCCGAGACGACCACCTCGTCGCCCTTGGCGTCGAGGCTCACGACGACGCTGCCCGGTCGCGCCTCGCTGATCTCGCGGACGATGTCGGGGTTCTCGACGGCCGCGGTGCCGAGGATGACGCGGTCGACGCCCCGGTCGAGGAGGGAGAGCGCGTCGTCGGCGGTGCGGATGCCGCCGCCGAGCTGGACCGGCACGTCCACCGCGTCGACGATGGCCTCGACGGCCGCCGCGTTGGCGCGGTCGCCCTCGAAGGCGCCGTCGAGGTCGACTAGGTGGAGCGTCTTGGCGCCCGCCGCTACCCACCGCTCGGCCGCCTCGACGGGGTCGCCGTACCGCTTCTCGGTTCCGCGTTCCCCCTGCACCAGTTGCACCACCTCGCCGTCCTGCATGTCGACGGCGGGGATCACCTCGAACGCCGGAAACTGCGTCATACCGAGGGGGACGGCGTGGCGGCGTAAAGGCCGACCGGTCCAGCGGTAGCGAATAGACGCAACGGATTTGTGGCCCCGGTGACGACCACCTCCCGATGGAACTGTTCGGTTCGAGCGGTACGCGCGGGGTCGTCGGCGAGGAGTTCACGCCGGAGCGGGTCCGACAGGTCGCGGGCGCCGCCGCGGCCGTCTGGGACGCCGACCGCATCGCCGTCGCCCGCGACACCCGTCTCTCGGGCGGTCCCTTCACCGATATCGCGGCGGGCACCCTCGCCGCCACCGGGGCCGACGTGGACCGACTGGGCGTCCTCCCCACGCCCGGCGTCGCCTACTACTGCGAGCGCGAGGGCGTCCCCGCCGTCCACGTCACCGCCTCGCACAACCCCCCCGAGTACAACGGGATCAAACTCCTCGGCGACGACGGGACGGAACTCTCCGTGGACGGCTACGAACGGGTAGAAGCGCGAGTCTTCGGCGGGGACGACGCCCTCGCGCCGTGGGACGACGTGGGGCAGGCCCGCCGGATCGACGGCGTCGACGCTGACTACCGCGCCGACCTACTGGCAGGAATCGACCGCGATGCCGTCGCCGCCGCGGACCTCACCGTCGCGGTCGACCCCGGCCACGGCGCCGGTTCCCTGATCTCGCCGACCGTCTTCCGCGAACTCGGCTGTGCGGTCCGGACCGTCAACGCCGACCCGGACGGCCGCTTCCCCGGCCGGGACCCCGAACCCGTCCCCGAGAACCTGACCGCCCTCCAGCGACTCGTGCGCTCGACCGACGCGGACGTGGGAATCGCCCACGACGGCGACGCCGACCGCGCCATCTTCGTCGACGAACACGGCGAGGTGATCGACGGCGACACCTCCCTCGCGGCGCTGGCGGCCACTGCGGTGACCGAGGGTGATGTCGTCGTCGCCGCGGTCAACGTCTCCCAGCGCTTGGTCGACGCCGCCGCCGACGCGGGCGCGGAACTCGACCTCACCCCCATCGGCTCGACGCACATCGTCACGCGGGTTCGGGAACGTCTCGCGGCCGGCGACCGCGTCCCCATCGCTGGCGAAGGGAACGGGGGCGTGTTCTTCCCCGAGTACCGCCTGACCCGCGACGGCGCGTACGTGGCCGGAAAGTTCCTCGAACTGCTCGCCGAGTCGGGCGCCACCGCGAGCGAACTCGCCGTCCCCTACGCCGACTACCACTTCGTTCGCGAGAACGTCGGCTACGGCGACGCCGCCGAACGGGACCGCCTCCTCGGCGCCGCGGAGGCGTACGCCCGCGAGGCCGACGCCGATCTCGACACCACCGACGGCTACCGTCTCGACTACGGCGACGCGTGGCTGCTCGTCCGACCGAGCGGCACGGAGCCAAAAATCCGCATCTACGCCGAGGCGCGGGACGAGTCCCACGCGGCCACCCTCGCGAGCGACCTGCGCGCTCACCTCGAATCGGCGCGTTAGTCGTCTTCGGTCCCCGAGAGCGTCGCCTCGATCCGCTCTCGTTCGTCGCGCGCGGCGGTCAGTTCCGCCTCGACCGCCCCCCGTTCGAGGCGTTCGCGTTCGTCCGCGTCGAGTTCGTCGCGGGCGAGCGCCGTCTCGCGCAGGCGTTCGTAGTCCACCTCGTCCGGCAGTCGACGGAGCCGACGTGCCCGTGTCACCACGTCGTCGGGGGCGAAGCGGGCGACGACCGAGACGAGTTCCGACGCCCGATACCGGAGTCGCTCGGCCGACGGCGGCGGCCACGACACCGTCAACGGCTCGGCGTCGAGGCGTTCGAGGTAGGTCCGGTGGGTCGCCACGCGCGTCCGGAGCGCCCCGGGGTCGTCGACGTAGTGGGAGAGTTTCGAGGCCGAGTAGTCGGCGTACTCCAGCAGGGTGGGGATGGACTCCTCGCCGGCGGAAGAGGTGGTCACGTACTCCACCAGATCCGCGGGCGGCGACCGGAAGGCCGCGAGCGGGTAGGCCTGACTCGCCTCGACGACGCGGAACACCTCGCGGGCGCTCGCGTCCCGGCGAAAGTCGGCCCACGCCTCCCGAACCGCCTCGTCGTACGACTCGACGGGGTCGCGCAGGCGTTCGACGGGGGCGTCGAGGTCGGCCTCGCCCAGTCGCTGCAGGCGTTCGAGGTGATCGATCCGGTCGTCGAGTTCGCGCAGTCGCCGTCTGGCGTCGCGCTGGGCCGTCTCGTAGCGGTCTTCTGCCGCCTCGCGGTCGGCCAGCAGGGCCGCGCGGTCGGCCGCCGGCTGGAGCGTCTCGCGCGCCCGCTCGAAGTCGTCCTCGCCGAGGCGGCGCTGGTCGAGGAGGTCGTTGGCCTCCTCGAACGCCTCGCGGGCGGGCAGGTCGTCGTCCAGTCCCTCGACGAGTTCGACGAACGCCTCCTGAAACTCGACGAAGGCGGCGAAGTCGCCGGTGCCAGTCGCCCGCCCCTCGTAGCGGTCGAGCAGGTCGGTCGCCTCGTGGTGGGCGTCGCGGACGGCCTCCAGCCGCGCCTCGCCTACCTCGTCGACGGCGTCGCGGGCGTCGGCCAGCTCCTCGCGGGCCGAGCGGAGCCGGTCGACGTAGTCGTCACCCTCGCCACTCATTCGTCGTCGTACACCTCGTCGGGGTCGAAGACGCGTTCGCCGACGGTGTCGCCCTCGACGGTCCGGTAGAAACAGGAGCGGTAGCCGGTGTGGCAGGCGCCGCCCTCCTGATCCACCACGTAGAGGAGGGCGTCGCCGTCGCAGTCCACCCGGACCTCCTCGACGTGCTGGACGTGTCCGCTCGTCGCGCCTTTCTCCCAGAGTTCGTCCCGACTTCGGGAGTAGTAGTGGGCGTGCCCCGTCTCGCGGGTGCGTTCGAGCGCCTCGGGCGAGACGTACGCCAGCATCAACACCTCGCCGGAGTCGGCGTCCTGTGCGACGGCGGGGACGAGGCCGTCCGAGCCGAAGTCCACGTCGACGGTCATGGCCGATTCAGGATGGCTCGACCGATAGGTCTTGTGTCGCTAGACCGCACCCACGGCGCGAAGTAGACCGAACAGCAAGTCGCCGTACGTCAGCGCGATCAGGAGGCCGAGGAAGACGGGCACGATGAAGGGCACGCCCGGCGAGAGCCACACCGTCTCCCGCGTGGTCACGACGCGCAGGCCCTCGCGGAGGCCCTCGGGCGTCGTGCCGTAGGCGCTCCCGTCGATGTCGTCGAGGAAGCGCTCTGCCGCCCACGGGTCGTCGTGGTCGGCGTCGAAGTCGGGATCGGTGGAGGGGTCGGCGGCGTCGACGGCAGAATCGGCGGCGTCGACGGCAGAATCGGCGGCGTCGCCGCCCGCGTCGACCGCGCCAGCGTCCACTGCCCCGTCGGTCGGGTCGTGTGTCCCCTCGACGCTCTCGGGGTCGCGGAACCGCTCGGGATCGGCCCGGAGCGCCGCCAGACTGGCACCCCGCCAGCGCAGGTACATCCGCAGGGCGTCGATATCGAGGCCGTGCCGTGTGAACCCCTCCGTCGTCTCGAAGAGGCGACCGTGCTCGGCCGAGAGCGCCGCCACCGCCGTCCGCCGGCCGACGAACATGATGGGGGAGAAATCGCCACGGAGGGCGTTCCGAATACCGAGGTAGAGGGGGTACGCGAGGCCGACGAGGACGGCGTTCGTCAGAATCGTCAAGGAGAAGACGCCGAGGTTGCTCGCCACGAGCGGGTAGGCGGCGCCGGGCAGGTAGAAGACGGGGTAGGTCGGGAAGAGGACGGCGAGGGTCATCAGCGCCTTGGCGTCGGCACCGCCGAAGCCGCCGAACCACCAGAGGCCGTACGCGAGCGGGATCAGGATCAGGACGCTGACGCCGACCCGGACGAAAAAGAGGCGGTCGTCGACGGCCGTCACGGGAAGGTGGCCGACGGTGTCGACGGCGAGAGTGAGCAGCCCGATGGCGACGAGCGGCGCCCACAGCCGGTTCGGGAGTCGGCGAGTGCGTACGTCGCGCCACGCCGCCCAGCCGAGCGCCGGCACCGCGAGCAGTCGCAACAGATCCGTCGTCGCCGCGAGCATTGTCGGCTACGGACACGGCAGCGAATTAGAGGTTCCGACTCACGGAGCAGCCGCTTCGGGACGATGGGGACGAAAAATTCGGGACTGCCGGGTAGCCGGCGTTAGATGACGCGGTTCTGGAGGTAGTCGAGGTGCTTCGCGTTGTAGACGAGTTTCACTTCGTCGGCCGTCGGGCTGCCGATGCAGGTCAGCCGGACGTTCTTCTCCTCGACTTCCTCGTCGGAGAGGATCTGCTGCATGTCCATGTCCAGATCGCCCTCCATGACGATGGCCGCGCAGTTCGCACAGGCGCCGGCACGGCACGAGAAGGGCCAGTCGTAGCCCTGTGCCTCGGCGGCTTCGAGGACGTACTCGCCCTCGTTGACTTCGAGCGAACCGTAGTCGACATCGTCGAGGCCAGCGTCGGCGGCCTTCTCGAAGAGGTCGTCGTCGTCCATGTCCCAGCCGTGATCGTCCAGTACTTCGTAATTGAGGTATTCTACCGTGGGCATCAAGCGAGTATTTGAGCGGCCACCCCATTAGACTTTGCTGTTCGGCAAAGCCTTGTCGCCGCTCGCATCCCTGTCAACGAACGTGTTCGATCCCGACGACGGCGGGCGGTCGTGCCAGTCACATGACAGCGTTTCGATGGTTATGTCGAGGTCGAAACAACGCCGTCACAGCCGTCGACGACGCCCGGAGCGGTCACCGGTTCAGCGTGTGGATCGCCTGCCCGAGCGCGTTCTCCGCGGCCTCCATCACCGCCTCCGCGAGCGTCGGGTGGGTGTGGATCGTCGCCGCCACGTCCTCTAACGTCGCCCCCATCTCGATGGCGAGGGTGGGTTCCGCGATCAGTTCCGACGCCTCGGGACCGACGATCTGTGCGCCGAGCAGGAAGCCGTCCTCGCTGGCGACCACGCGGACGAAGCCGTCCGTCTCGCCCGTCGTCAGCGCCCGGCCGCTGGCGTTGAAAGGCATCTCGCCGACGGCAGGGTCGAACCCTTCGTCTTCCGCTTCCGCCTCGGTCAGCCCCACCGTCGCGATTTCGGGGTCCGTGAACACGGCCGCGGGAATCGCCCGCGCGTCGAACGCCGCCGGCTCACCCGCGATGGCCTCCGCGGCGACGATGCCCTCCGCCGACGCCGTGTGCGCGAGCATCGGTTCGCCCGCCACGTCGCCGACGGCGTAGATGCCGTCCACGTCGGTCGCGCACTGCGCGTCCGTCTCGAAGAAGCCGTCGGCGGTGGGCGAGAGGCCCGCGTTCCCGGCGTCGAGGGTGTCCGTGACCGGCTCTCGGCCCACCGCGACGAGCACCCGGTCGGCGCCGTAGGTCGACTCCTCGCCGTCCTCGGTCTCCGTAGTGACGACGATGCCGCCGTCGGCGGCGTCGCGCCACCCGGTCGCCCCCTCGCCGAAGTGGAAGTCGACGCCCAGTTCCTCGGCGCGCTTGCGCACCACGCGCGACACGTCGTCCTCGTAGCCCGGGAGCACGTCGTCGAGCATCTCGACGACCGTCACGTCGCTCCCGAGCGTGGCGAAGACCGTCGAGAGCTCCATCCCGATGTAGCCCGCGCCGACGACGACGAGGCGGTCTGGGACGGTGTCGAGGTCGAGCAGTTGCGCCGAGTCGAGGACGGGCTCGTCCGCGAAGTCGAAGCCGGGGATCGAGATGGGCCGGCTGCCCGTGGCGACGATGCAGTGCTCGAAGGCGACGGTTTCGGCGCCCTGCCCTTCGCCGCCGTGTTCCACCCGGACCGTCTCCCCATCCACGAACTTCGCCGTCCCCTCCATCAGGCTGACGCCGTTTGCCTTACAGAGTTTCTCGACCCCACCCGTGAGTCGGTCGACGACTCCCTCCTTCCACTCGCGCATAGTCGCGAGGTCGATGGCGGGGTCGGCGTAGACGCCCATCTCCTCGGCGGTGGCGGCGTCGTGGGCGACGCCCGTCGCCGTGATGTACGCCTTCGAGGGGATACAGCCCCGGTTGAGACAGACGCCGCCGTAGGCGTCGCGTTCGACGAGCGTGACGTCCAGATCACGCTGGGCGGCGCGGATGGCGGCGACGTAGCCGCCCGGTCCCGCGCCGATGACCAGTACCTCCGTTCCGGTAGTGACATCTCCGACGACCATGGGTGCACGTCGCGGGGGCCGCGGGTATAAAGACTGGCGGGAATCGGCGGGCACTTATAGCGGCCGGGCGACGGCGACGCCTACTCGTACACCGGGAACTCGGCGCAGAGTCGGTCGACCTCGTTCCGAATCTCGCTCGCCACGTCGGCGTCGTCGGGGTTGTTCAGCCGTTCGACGATGCATTCGCCGACCGTCTCCATGGCGTCGGCGTCGAAGCCACGGGTAGTGAGCGCCGGCGTGCCGACGCGGATGCCGCTGGTGACAAAGGGCGAGCGCGTCTCGCCGGGGACCGTGTTCTTGTTCACCGTGATGCCCACGTCGTCGAGGGCCTCCTCGGCTTCCTCGCCCGTGAGGTCGGGGTGGGACTCCCGCAGGTCCAGCAGGAGGAGGTGTTTGTCCGTGCCGCCGGAGACGGGCTGGATGCCGGCGTCGGTGAACACGTCCGCGAGCGTCTTCGCGTTGGCGACGACCTGTTCGGCGTAGTCGACGAAGTCGGGGTCGAGCGCCTCGCCGAAACCGACCGCCTTGCCCGCGATGTTGTGCATGAGGGGGCCGCCCTGCCCGCCGGGGAAGATGGCCTTGTCGACGGCGTCGGCGTGTTCCTCGCTCGTCATGATCATCCCGCCGCGCCCGGCGCGGATGGTCTTGTGCGTGCTGCCGGTGACGAAGTCGGCGGAACCGACCGGCGAGGAGTGGATGCCCGCGGCGACGAGGCCGGTGACGTGGGCGATGTCGGCGAGGTGGTACGCGCCCACGTCGTCGGCGATGGCCGAGAGACGCTCCCAGTCGAACTCGCGGGGGTAGGCGGAGGAGCCGCTGACGACGATGTCGGGGTCGAACTCGTCGGCCTGCGCGGCCACCTCGTCGTAGTCGATGTAGCCCGTCTCGGGGTCGACGCCGTACTGTTCGACCTCGTAGAACTGGCCGGAGAAGTTGACGTGGTGGCCGTGGCTCAGGTGGCCGCCGTGGTTCAGATCGAGCGACATGATCTTGTCGCCCGGGGAAAGCATGGCGAAGTAGACGCCCATGTTCGCCTGCGTCCCGCTGTGGGGCTGGACGTTGACGTGTTCGGCGCCGAAGAGCTCCTTCGCCCGGTCGATGGCGAGATTCTCGACGGTGTCCATGTGCTGACAGCCGCCGTAGTACCGTTCCCCGGGGTAGCCCTCGGCGTACTTGTTCGTCATGACGCTCCCTTGGGCTTCCATGACCGCCTCGGAGACGTGGTTCTCCGAGGCGATCATCTCCAAGTTGGTCTCCTGTCGACGCTCCTCGCCAGCGATGGCTTCGGCGACCGCCGGATCGGTCTCCCGAAGGTGCGAATGGCTCGATGTCACGCGTAAGTCCACGGAAAACAGCGGCATAAGTAGCGTGGTCCGTCACAAACTTTCCCGTGAAACGGGCGTCTACTCCCCGTCCAGCGCGTGCCACGAGAGCCGCGGGTTCCGGGCCGCCGAGGCCTGATCGATCCGCCGGGCCGTCGTCTCGGTCGGCGTCTCCGCCAGCTCCTCGGGGTCGGTCGCCGCCACCGCGTTGAACGCCGCCGCGAGGTCGTCGAGCCGCCGTTTCGATTCGGTCTCGGTCGGCTCCGTCATCAGCGCCTCGTCGACGATTTCGGGCCACTTCGTCGTCGGCGGGTGGACGCCGTGGTCGAGCATCCCCTTCGCCACGTCGCCAGCGTCCGCGTCCGCGCTCGCGACGAACTCGTGGTGGAACGGGCCGTAGGGCACCTCGTACTCGATCTGTGAGGCGAGGTAGTTGGCGTTCAACACGGCCGTCTCGCTCACGTTCTCCAGCCCCTCGTCGCCGTGGCGGAGGATGTAGGCGTACGCCTTCACCAGCACCAGCCAGTTGCCCATGAACTCGTGGACGCGCCCGATGCTGTGATCGGGTTCGAACGTCTCGTAGCCGCCCTCGGTCTCCCGCACCTGTGGCGTGGGAAGGAAGGACGCGAGGTCCGCCCCGACGCCGATGGGGCCCTGCCCCGGGCCGCCGCCGCCGTGGGGCGTCGCGAACGTCTTGTGCAGGTTGAAGTGCATGATGTCGAAGCCCATGTCGCCGGGGCGGGCCTTCCCGAGCAGGGAGTTGAGGTTCGCGCCGTCGTAGTAGAGCAGGCCACCCGCGTCGTGGACGATCTCCGCGATGGCCTCGATGGACCGCTCGAACAGCCCGAGCGTGTTGGGATTGGTGAGCATCAGGAGCGCCGTGTCGTCGCTCACGGCCGCTTCCAACGCGTCGACTTCGACCCGCCCGTTCTCGTTCGACGGGAGTTCGACCACGTCGTAGCCGGCCATCGCCGCGCTCGCGAAGTTGGTGCCGTGGGCGGATTCGGGGACGATCACCTCGTTCCGGTCGTCGCCGTTCTCCTCGTGGTACGCCTTGGCGACCTGAATGCCGGTGAACTCACCGGCGGCACCTGCAGGGGGTTGCAGAGTCACCGCGTCCATCCCGCCGATGGTCGCCAGCGTCTCCTGCAGTTCGTACAGCAGGTGGAGGATGCCCTGTTTGTCCTCGTCGGCGCGGAGGGGGTGCACCCGGTTGCCCGGGTGGGCCGCCACGTCCTCCGTGAACTTGGGGTTGTACTTCATCGTACACGACCCCAGCGGGATGGGGCCGGACTCGATGCCGTAGTTCATCTGCGAGAGCCGGGTGTAGTGGCGGGCCACCTCCGGCTCCGCGAGCGACGGCAGTTCGAGTTCGTCCCGCGTCAAGTCGTCGGGCAGCGACGACTCGACGGCGACCGACTCTGACCCCTTCTCGCTCAGGAGCGGTTCGTACTGCCCGCCCGCGTACCAACGCGCCTGCTGGTGGGGCGCCTCGTCGAGCGTGGTCTCCTCGTCGTCGACCTGTTCCGGCTGTTCGTGGCTCATGCGTCACCTCCGTAGCCCGCGAGCGCGTCGACCAGCGCGTCCACCTGCTCGCGGTTGGTGTCGGTCACACAGACGGCGAGTCGCTCCGCGTCGCCGTCCGTGACGGTGCGGAGCGCGAGGCCGGCGTGTCGACAGTGGTCGACCACGTCCGCCGCGGGCGCGTCGCAGTCGACCAGCGCCTCACGGAAGTGGTGGCCGTCGTAGACGGGCGCGGTGAAGCCGTCGAGGGCGTCGATCCGCTCGCAAGCCTCCCGAATCTCGGTCACGCACTCCTCGGCCAAGTCGACGAGGCCGTCGGGACCGAGCCACGCGGCGTGGATGGCCGCCCGGAGCGCCAGCCACGCCTGATTCGTGCAGATGTTCGAGGTGGCGCGCTCCCGGCGGATGTGCTGTTCGCGAGTCTGGAGCGTCAGCGTGTACGCCCGATTCCCCGCGGCGTCCTCGCTGACGCCGACGAGACGGCCGGGCACCTGTCGGAGGAAGTCCTCGCGGCAGGCGAAGAGGCCGAGACCCATGCCGTACGTGGTCGGGAGCCCGAGGACGCCCGCGTCGCCGACGACGATGTCCGCGCCGTACGACTCGGGAGGTTCGAGCACCGACAGCGCGACGGCGTCCGAGCCGACACAGAACAGCGCGTCGTGATCGTCGGCGAGGTCACCGACCGCGGCCAGATCCGGTTCGAGCAGTCCCCGCGCGTTCGGCGTCGCGGCGTACACCATCGAGGTGTCGTCGCCGATGCGGTCGGCCAGCGCGTCCACGTCGACGGTGCCGTCGGCAGTGGGGTAGGTGTCGACGGCGATGCCCGGCCCGTCGGTGTAGTTCTCGAGCACCGAGCGCACCCGGTCGGGGATGGTGTCGGGCACCAGTACCGTCTCGCCGCTGGCGGCGCGCACCCGGTCGGCGAGCAGCGCCGCCTCGCCGAGCGCCGTCGAGCGGTCGTACATCGAACAGTTGGCGACGCCCAACCCCGTCAACTCGACGACGAGCGACTGGAACTCGAACAGCGCCTGCAGGAACCCCTGTGTGATCTCCGGCTGGTACTGCGTGTAACTCGTGAGAAACTCGGAACGCAGGGAGAGGTGATCGACCACCGAGGGGACGTAGTGATCGTAGTGGCCGCCGCCGAGGAACTCGGTCAGGTCGGGCGACCCGTCGAGGATGCCCTCGACCGCTGCGCGGGTCGCCCGCTCCGACCGCGCCTCGATCCCGTAGTCGCCGTCGAACCGGACCGATTCGGGGATATCGAACAGGTCGTCGGGGTCGGCTACCCCCACCGCGTCGAGCATCGCCGACCGTTCCGCATCGGAGTGAGTCGCGTACGGCATACTAGGCGTACTCGGGCCGCTCGACGTATATATGCGGCGCTGTGGGTCGGTTTACGGGATCGATCATGAAGGTTACACCTCCGTCTCGAAGCGCCCGTCGAAGGCGCGTTCGAGGATGGCCGCCAAGTCGTCGACGCCGGTCGCCCGTGGGTTGCCCGTGAGCGAGCCGTCGTCGATTGCCTGCTCCGCCAGCCGTGGGATGGCGTCGCGCTCCGCCGCGGTTTCGGACAGCGTCTCCGGAATGCGCACGTCGGCCGCGAGGCGGCGCACCGCCTGCACCGCCTTCCGCCCCTCCGTCCGCGCCGGCTTCGAGCGGTCCACGTCCTCGCCGAGCGCCTCGGCGATGTTCACCATCTCCTCGGGCACCTGCGGGAGGTTGTACTCCATCACGTACGGGAGGAGGATGGCGTTCGCCAGCCCGTGGGGCACGCCGAAGGTGCCGCCGACCTGATGGGAGATGGCGTGGACGGCGCCGAGGCCGGCACCGTTGAACGCCATGCCCGCCTGCGAACTCGCCTTCGCCATCTTCGACAGCGCCTCGCGGTCGCCGCCGCGGTACTCCACGGCGCGGGGCAGGTACTCGCCCACCTTCTCGATGGAGTCGAGCGCCAGCGCCGATGTCTGACTCTGCGCCTTGATCGAGACGTACGCCTCGACGGCGTGGGTCAACACGTCCATGCCCGTCGCCGCCTTGACCGGCGCGGGCGCGCTGGCGGTCAACTCGGGATCGACGATGGCGAGGTCGGCCAGCAGGCTCACGTCCCCGATCTCCTCTTTGATCGACGTGTCGGAGTCTTTGACGATGGTCCAGTGCCCCACCTCGCTCCCGGTGCCCGCGGTGGTGGGGACGAACACGCTCGGCGGCGGGTCGTTCGGGACGTTGCCGCTCCCCTCGAAATCGAGGATGTGACCGTCGTTGGTGGCGAGGATGCTCGCCGCCTTCGCGGTGTCGATGGAGGACCCGCCGCCGACGCCGAGGATGAGGTCGGCGCCCGCCTCGTCGTAGACCGAGGCCGCCTCGTGGACGACCACGTCCGTCGGGTCCGGTTGGACGCCGTCGTAGATAGTGTACGAGCGCCCCGACGCCTCGACGGCGTCGAGGAGCGGGTCGAGGACGCCCGCCGCCCGCACCCCCTCGTCGGTGACGACGAGCGGGTGGTCGGCGTCGAACTCGTCGAGATACGCGCCGAGTTCGGTCGCCGAACCCCAGCCGAAGAGGATCCGATTCGGTACGTTCCACATCTGGTGAGTCGCTGTCATAATGGGTGTGAATGTCTGTCGTTTCCCGTGGCCTACGGCCACGGAGTCGGTCGGTCGATCCGACGGCACCGACTGTCGCAGGAGCCGCCGCGTATGTCATACGTTCCCGTTTCTGCGCAAGGTCGTTGTGTCACATATCGACGGGCAGTTAAGTCCGCTCGCGTGGGGGCTACACCTCGTCCAGCGGGTAGATGGGCCGCGGGACGTGCTCGTAGTCGAACGCCGAGAGGTCCGGACTACAGAGCCCGGGCGTCGCCACCTCGCGCACCCCGCCGACGAACGGTTCGAACCCCGCGCGGTAGTGGACGGTGCTTTTCAGGACGAGGACGCGCTGCCGCTCGGGCGTGATCCCCTGACTCCGGAACGCCTCCGGATCGTAGGGCTGCTGGCGGTGGGAGCCGACGAGCACGTCGACTCCATCCACTTCGAGAAGTGCCGTCCGGCCGAAGGAGACGGCCAGCCCCGTCGACATCGGTCCCTGATTCCGGTAGTTGCCGTCCGAGAGCAGGCGGACCCGGCCCGTCACGTCGAGCGGCTCGCCGTTTTCCCCACTTCGCCCGCCGAGCGACAGCGACACGCGCTCGCCGACGCCCGCGTCGACGGCCGCCTCGACGGCTTCGGGGTCGTAGATGGTCGCCAGCGCCGCGTCCTCGACGCCGGCGTCGAGGAGGGCGCCGAGTAACACCACGCCGTCCTGTGCGCTCCCGCCGCCGGGGTTGTCCGAGATGTCGGCGAGGAGGAGGGGAGCGTCGCCGTCCCACGCCGCTGCCTCCGCCGCGGCGTCGTCGACGCTCGTGTAGTCGCGGTCGAACTCGCCGCGGCGGTCGACCGCCTCGTCGGCGAGGGCGCGACAGGTCGCGCGCACGTCGTCGGCGACGGACCGATCCGCGACGCCGACGACCGAGAAGCCGGCGTGGTCCACGTCGGCGTAGGCGAACCCGCCGAACACCGACACGTCCGGTATCCCCTGCCCTTCGGCGTCGGCCGCCGACGCGAGCAGGGAGGCCATCGGCTCCGTCTCCGTACGGAGTTCGGGCAGCGGTGGCAGCAGTGGCGCGCGCTCGACGATCACCTCGGGGTCGAGGTCACCCCGGAGCGTCGCCGCCATCGCCCGCGCCGCCGTCTCGCCCGTGTCCCCGATGTCGACGTGCGGGTAGGTGTCGTAGCCGAACAGGCCGTCCGCGTGGGTCGCCATCCGATCCGAGACGTTGGCGTGGAGGTCGAGCGACGCCATCACGGGCACGTCCGGGCCGACGGCGCGGCGCACGCGTTCGAGGATGTAGCCGTCCCCGTCGCTTTCCGAGGAGCGTGGCTCCTCGCCCTCGCTCACCATCGCGCCGTGCAGGGCGAGGAGGAGGCCGTCCGGATCGGTGCGCTCGATGCCCGCGAGCACCTCGTCCAGCAGCGTGTCGAGGGCGTCCGCGGTGACGGGTCCGCCCGGCGTGGCGTCGGCAGCGACGGTCGGTTCCACGTCCCAGTCCTCTTCGGCCGCGACGCGGAGGAAGCCGCCGACGGCGGTGTTCGTGCCCGCCAAGTCCGCGATCACGTCGTCGCCGTAGTGGAGCGACGCGTCCGCGAACTCCGACATCCCCGTCGGGAGGGCCGAGAACGTGTTCGTCTCGTGTTCGATCTGGCCGATCAGGACGGTCACAGGTAGGGGTCTCCCATCTCGTCGTGTTCGATCACGACGCTGTCGACGGTGGTGAACGCCTCGACGCCCTCCAACCCACCCTCGCGGCCGATGCCGCTCTCCTTGTTGCCGCCCCACGGACTCTGGGGCATGGAGACGGGGAAGGTGTTGACGGCGACGAGCCCGTGATCCAGTCGGTCGGCCAACTGCGTGGCGTCGACGGACTCGGTCCACAGCGACGCCGCGAGACCGAACGGCGAGTCGTTCGCCACTTCGATTGCCTCCTCGGCCGAGGAGACGGTGACGAAGCCCAGCACGGGGCCGAAAATCTCCTCGCACGCGATAGTCATGTCCGGGCTCACGTCGTCGAAGACGGTGGGCTCGACGAAGTGGCCGTCCGCGAGGGCGGGGTCGTCGGGGACGCTCCCGCCGGTCAGGAGAGTCGCTCCCTCCGCGACAGCCGACTCGACGTAGTCGAGCACGTCCGCCTGTGCGTCCGCCGAGATGACCGGCCCCATGTCGGTGTCGGGATCGGTCCCCGCACCCAGCGTGATCCGCTCGGTCTTTGCCACGACTGCGTCGACGAGTTCGTCGTGAACGTCCTCGTGGACGAGACACCGCGAGGTGGCGACGCAGTTCTGGCCGGCGTTGGAGAAGATGCCGGCGACGACGCCGCGGGCGGCGTTCTCCACGTCCGCGTCGTCGAGGACGATGGCCGGCGCCTTGCCGCCGAGCTCCACGTCGACGGGCGTGACGTGTTCGGCCGCGGCTTCGAGGACGCCCCGACCGACGCCGGTCGAGCCGGTGAACGTGATGGCGTCGACGCCGCCGTTGCCGGCGAGTTCCGCGCCAACCTCGCTCCCCGGCCCGGGGACGACGTTGACGACGCCGTCGGGGAACGCGTCGGCCATCACCTCGCCCACCCACATGGTGGAAAGGGGGGCGAGACTCGGCGGCTTGACGACCAGCGTGTTGCCCGTCGCCAGCGCGCTGGCGAACCCGCGCGTCCCGAGCAGGAGGGGGTAGTTCCACGGGACGACGTGGGCGGTGACGCCGTACGGCGACCGCTTGGTGTAGTTGAAGCGGTTCTGGGCGGTGGGGACGGTGTCGCCCCGGACCTTGTCGGTCACGCCCGCGTAGAAGCGATACTGGGCGACCGTCTCGGCGATTTCGCCCTCGGCGGTCGAGAGGGGTTTGCCCGTCTCGGCCGAGAGCAACGCGGCCAGCTCGTCGGTGTCGGCCTCGATTCGGTCCGCCACGGTCCGGAGGGGGGCCGCGCGCTCGCCGGGGGCGGACCGCGCCCACTCGTCGGCCACGGCCGCCGCGGCGTCGACGGCGTCGGCCGCGTCGTCGGCGTCGCCGCTGGCTACCCGCCCTACCAGTTCCCCGGTCGCTGGATTCTCGACCGACAGGGACGACGCCGCCGCGCGTCGTTCCCCGCCGATCACCATGTCGTACTCCTGACTCTCCATGCGGCGACTCCCCGGCGACTCCGCCTAAGCATTGTCCACCGGATGTGTGGTCGTTTATAACGCGTCGTGCAGACCGCGCACCGCAGTCGGGCGCGAACGCGCGCCACCGGCGCGTCGCGCGTGCACCTTACTTAGTCACTCGTAAGTCGCCGGGTGAACCGCTATGATGTGGTAGCATCCTTGTTACGCTGTTCCAATGACCGAGTACGAACGGGTGCGACTGTTCTGGACGGATCTGAACGGCGTCGCGCGCGGCATCTCCCTGCCGGCGGACGAGTACGAAGCAGCGGTGGAGGAAGGCGTCGGCTTCGCCAACGGCGTCGCGGAGTTGACGCTCGAACCGGGCCTGCTGGACGACCCGCGGTACGGGGCGGAAGGGGGCGACATGATGGCCGTCGCGGACCCCGACTCGCTCCGCGAGGTGGCGTGGGCCGACGACACCGCCGCCGTCTTCTCCAGCCTGACCAACGTCGACGGGACGCCGTTCGATCTCTGTGCGCGCGGGGCGCTCGAACGCGTCGTCGACGACCTGCGAAGCGAGGGACTCACGCCCTTCGCGGGCGTCGAGGCCGAGTTCTCCGTGCTCAAACCCGACGGCGACGACGGCTGGGAACCGTACAACACCCGCTGTTCGTACGACATGAGCGCCGTCGACATGGCTGACGACCTCGTTCGTGCGTGGTCCGACGCGATGAAAACTGCGGGTTCGTCGATGCTCGGCGTCCATCAGGAGTCCCAGCCCGGCCAGTACGAGGTGAACATCCAGTACGACGACGCGCTCACGACGGCGGACTCGCTCATGTTCTTCCGGCACGCCGCCAAGGCTATCGCCCGCGAGCAGGGGTACAAGGCCTCCTTCATGCCCCGTCCGTACTCCGGCGAGGACGCCAACGGCCTCCACTTCCACCTCAGCCTGTGGGACGAGGCCGGCGAGGAGAATCTATTCGCCAGCGAGACGGGGAACCTCCAGTTCCCGGCGGGCAAGCATCCGGAGGGCGACGCCGGCCTCTCCGAGACGGCCCACCACTTCATCGGCGGCCTCCTCGATCACATGCAAGCGCTGACGGCCATCTGCGCGCCGACGGTGAACTCCTACAAGCGCCTGCTGCCGGGCATCTGGGCGCCCGTCAACGTGGCGTGGGGGCCGGACAACCGCACGACCGTGCTGCGCGTCCCGCCGGAACTCGGCCACGCGGCCCGAGTCGAACACCGGGTGCCCGACTCGGCGTGTAACCCCTACCTCGGGCTCGCGGCGACGCTCGCGGCCGGGCTCGACGGCATCCGTCGGGAGACCGATCCGGGCGATCCGACGCTCGGGAACGCCTACGAGGAGGAGTACGACAGCCTCCCGCGCACCCTCTGGGCCGCACTCGACGAACTCGAAGCCGACGCGGTGCTGACCGAAGCACTCGGCGAACCGCTCGTCGACGAGTTCCTGAAACTCAAACGTGACGAGTTCGACCGCTACATGGACTCGGTCTCCGAGTGGGAGATGGACGAATACCGCGACGAGTTCTAGTCGCGCCGGTCGGCACTACTCTGTTTCAGCATCGTCCCGACTGCCTCCAGAATCTTCGCCTCCGACCGCCGGAGGTGCTCGCCGACGGTCGACGTGTTCGCGGAGTCCATCTCCGCGAGTTCCTCGATGTTGCACCCGCGAGGTGAGTCGTAGTAGCCGTGTTCGATGGCGCGAGCCAGCACCTCGGTCTGGCGGGGAGAGAGGTCCTGCACGGCCTGTTTGATCTCTGTGAGCCCCGTGAGCAGGCGGCCGAGTTCGGGCTGGCGGAGCGCGTCCACCTCGACGGCGCCGATGTCGCGGAGTTCGTCGTGGGTCGTGCTCACCTCGTCGTGCGTCGACGCGAGGACGCTCCAGTGTTCGCGACCGTTGGAGACGGTGGCCGGAATCGTCGGAAAGCAGTTGTTCCGCAGGAGGACGTTCAGGACGGGTTCGGTGTCGGTGCGGTAGTCGCCTTCGAGGCTGATGAAGGCCGTCTCCCGCGCCTCGTGGTAGCTGACCAACTGCGCCGTCGTCATGACCTCGTGCTCGCCCAGCCACTCGACGAGTTCGTCGACCCGGTCCTCGGCGATGCCCGTGGCTTCGATCATGGTGATGCTCGTGCCCGTCAGCCGGTACGAGTAGATGATCGTCGCCGAGACACCCGGAAACGTGTCGTCGACCGTCTCGGTCCAACAGCCCTTGTGTCTGATTCTGAACGTGTATTCGAGCATCGTCCCACTCCCACGTGGTTTCGGTCGTTTGGCAGCCCACATATTTACGGGTTGTGCTAAACACCCGGATATGTACGGGTCGTCGACAGGAGGGCGGCAGCAGTTAGCCGCTCTCCTCGCGGAACTCGACGACGAACGCCGCGACGACCAGCAGGAGCGAGACGTAGAAGATCAGCGACGCGACTGCCGGAACGACCGGCGTGAACCCCTGCGTCATCCGCCCGTGAATCCACGTGGTGATCGTGCTCTGGGCGCCGGAGAGGTAGGAGACGATGTAGTAGTTGTTCCACGACAGGACGAACGCGAAGATGGCGCCGGAGACGACGCCGTCCTTGATGAGCGGCAGGGTAATCTCGCGGTAGAGCGTGATCGTGTCGGCGCCGAGGTCACGCGCCGCCTCCTCGACGTTCGGGTCGATGCCCAGCGCCGTGATGGAGACGACGAACATCACGATGGGCGAAATCCAGACGAGCTCCCCGATGATCGAGGGGACGACGCCGTAGCCGAGACCGATCACGTTCGCCCACATCGACATCCCGAGCCCCAAGAGGATGAGCGGGAAGAAGATGGGCAGGAGCGCGAGCAGTTTGAACTGCTCCTGCCACGGGAACTCGTAGCGCGTGTACGCGATGGCGCCGCCCGTGCCGATGATCGTGCTGAGGATGGTCACCGGGACCGAGATGCGGACGGTGTTCATGAACGCGGAGCGGATGCTCCCCGACGCGAGCGCCGCCCGATACCAGTCGAGCGAGAACTCGTAGTCGACGATGGAGAAGAAACGCCCGTCGTAGAAGGAGGCGATCACGAGCGAGAACAGCGGCATGAGGAAAAAGAGCGCGACGAGCGCGACGTAGCCGTACCACGCACCCGTGCCGAGGCGCTCGGTCAGGCTGCGAGACTCGACGCTCATGCGTCACCCCGCGACGCGATTTCCTTCAGGTTGATCGTCCGGAGGATGATGACCCCACAGATCACGGTGATGATCAGGAGACCGACGGCTTGTGCGGAGCCGAGCGGCCAGTTCTGGCTGTACCCGAACGAGTAGTTGATGTTGCTCGCCATGGTGAAGATGGAGCCGCCGCCGAGGATCTGTGCCTCCACGTCGGCGCCCAGACTGAGGATGAACACGAACAGCGACCCGATGATGACGCCCGGCTTGCTCAACGGGAGGATGATCCGCCGGAAGAGCGTCCACCGGTTCGCACCGAGATCGCGCGCCGCCGCGAGCGTCTCGTCCTCGATGGAGAGCATCGACAGGTAGATCGGGAAGAGCATGAACGGCATGTAGACGTACGTCGTCCCGAGGATGATCGTCCAGCGCTGGTACATCATCGTCGGGTAGTTCGACACGCCGAACAGGCCCACGACGCTGTCGAGCACGCCGTTCTTGACGAGAAAGAGCGCCCACCCGAACACGCGGATGTTGACGCTGGTAAAGAGGGGGATGATGAGGACGAGCAGGAAGACCGTCTTGTACCGCTCGATCTTGCGCGCCAGCGCGTACGCTGCGGGGTAAGAGAACACGAGCGTCGCGACGGTCGTGACGGCGCTGACGGCGGTGGTGTTGACCAGCACGTCCCCGTAGACGCCCTCGCCGCTCGCCATGCCGCCGATGATCTCGGCGTAGTGATCGAACGTCCACATCGACGGGCTCAGCGAGATGGCGTTGCCCGTCTGGACGGAGAACACCACGATGGCGAGCATCGGCCCGACGAACATGACGAGCAACAGCACCGCCAGCGGCAGCAAGAGGACGTACGGCGGACGGACGAGCGCCATGAAGGGGTTGTCACTCTCGGTCGCCGCACCGACTCGGCCGCGGAGCGCATCTATCGTGGACATTATTCTGGGACCAGAATCGACTTTTCGGCCTCCCACTGGAGGAAGGCGGTGTCGCCGACGTCGATGTCGGTGGTCTCGAACCGGTCGTAGTCGACTTCCGCGACGTAATCGTCGTCGGTCGACACCGACGAACACTCGACGAGGACGGTGTTCCCGCGGACGAGGATGTTGTCGACGTGGACTTCGGCACCGAGCGGCCGATGAAGCTCCGGCTCGACCACGCAGTCGTCGTGGCGGACCACGAGATAGGCGAGGTCACCCTCGACGTGTGTGGAGACGGTGGCCGTTCCGTCGAACTCGTCGCTGGTGACGGTCGCTGTCCCCGGTTCGGACTCGACGGCGTCCGCGCCGAACACGTTGGCGTCGCCCATGAACTCCGCGATGAACTTGTTGTTCGGTTCGCGGTAGATTTCCTCGGGCGGCCCGGTCTGGATCAGGTCACCTTCGTCGATGACGAAGAGCTTGTCGCTCATGACCAGCGCCGCCTCCAGCGAGTGGGTGACGTAGACGAAGGTCATGTCGAGTTCGACGTTGAGGTCGGCGAGTTCGCGCTGGAGCTGTTTCTGTAGCACGTAGTCCAGCGACGCGAGCGGTTCGTCGAGCAGCAGGATGTCGGGATCGTACGCCAGCGAGCGCGCGAGGGCGACCCGCTGGCGCTGTCCGCCCGACAGTTCGGAGACGTTCTTGTCCGCCTGAATCTCGGGGTCGAGCTGGACCTGTTCGAGAAGCTCCTCCACCTGCCCGTCGACGCTCCGGCCCGTAGTGCGGATGGGGAACTCGATGTTCTCGCGGACCGTCATGTGGGGAAAGAGTGCCCACGACTGGAACACGAGGCTCGTGGGACGTTCCTGTGGCTTGGTGTCGGTAATGTCCGTCCCGTCGAGCGTGATGCGCCCGCCGGTCGGTTCGAGATGCCCGGCCAGCATATGCAGTAGCGTACTCTTCCCGCTCCCCGACGGTCCGACGATGGTTGCGAACTCGCCGGTCTCGATCTCGAGGTCGACGTCGTCGACCGCGACGAGCGAGCCATACTCCTTTCGTAGATTGGTTGCCTGTAACATTGATAATCGTCGCGGCGCGAGGCCGCTCGTAGTCACGGTCGCAAGTCCATACCTGTGTGCCCGTACACGCCCATAGGTAAAGAATTACGACCGTCGCTGTTAGAGCCGGCTCTTCGCCTGCCGCCAGATCGGTTCGAACTTCTCTAGGTCCGGAATCCCGGTGTAGAACACCGACCGGTCGATGATGTCCCGAACCTCGTCGACGCGCAGCACTTCGCGCTGGCGGTCGTTGTAGTTCTCCCACGCCGTCTTGTGGGGGACGACGTTCGTCCCGCCGGAGGTGGGCCACGAGAGCTTCAGCGCGTTCTGTCCGCGCTGCATGTACGCGAGGTAGTTGTCGGAGACGGTGGGCTGATCGCCCTTGACGAAGGCCGTCGTCTCGACCCAGATCACGCTCCCCTCGTCGGGCACGACCGCTTGGAACTGGAGGTTGCCGCCGCGGCGGAGCGTCCCGTTGATCCAGTTCCCCGAGATGAAACCGATGTCGATCTCGCCCGACTTCATCGCCTGATTCATCGACGCGAAATCGGGGAGCAGCGTCTTCGCGTTGTCGAACAGCTCGAAGGTAGCCTGCTTGACCTGTTCGACCTCCGCCTCGGTGTGCTCCTTGAACGGGTCGATTCCCTCGCGGAGCATGATGATCTGGATGCCCCAGAACATCAGGTCGTAGATGCCGACGTTGAACTCGTCGGACCACGCGGCGTCGTAACTGGAGTAGGCGTCCTCGGGGACGGTGTCGGTGTTGACGACGAAGGAAGCCCACCCGAACCGCTGGGGGGCGCCGTACATCGTGCCGTCGATGTCGAACGTGTAGTCGTCCTCGTTGACGAACGCGTACTTGTAGCCGTTCTCCTTCTTGAACAGGTCGATGTACTGGTCGAACGTGTACGGCTTCCAGTCCTCGTAGTTGATGGGGCGGATCAACCCGGCCTCCGCCAGCCGCGGAATCCACGCCATGTCGAACGTGGCTTGGTGGAACTGCTGCCACTCGCCGGACTGGAGACGGTTGAACGCCTTCGGGTTCGACGTGAACAGGTCCAGCTGCGTCTGGCAGTTGAACTGCTCGCGGAACGGGTCCTGCACGTTCGAGGCGTCGTACCCCGTCCACGTGAGGTGGTTGATGGTCTCGCCCGTCTCGTCCTGCTCGGTTGGTTCGTAGAGCGCGCCGTCTCCCGGGGCCGGGACCATCGCGAGCTCCTGTGTTCGCCAGCTGTTCCCCTCGCTACCGCCGCCACCGCCGCCGCCGAGACAGCCGGCCGCACCGGCCATCGCCGCACCAGCGGTCGCCGCCTTCAGGTATCGCCGCCGCGTGAGATCGTGATCGTTGGTCATAGTGGGTGGTCGACTCGCGACGGAACACGAACCTCGTCTCCCGTCGCGTCACGATATGGAATGCAACAGTGTCACAAATCACCATTACGCTGGCTATGTGCGGTCGTTTAAGTTATCGATGGAGAACCAACGTTTCGTCTGCGAAACTGCCAGATAGCTGTACGTTCGTCCGTCAGTTGACGCGTTCGACTTCGTAGCCTGCTTCCTCGATGGACTCCATTACCGATTTTGCGTGATTTTCCCCGCTCGTGACCACTTGGAAGACGAGGTACGCGTCGCCGACGTGCAGGTCGCCGACCGCGCGGTCGTGTCTGACCGTCCGGATGTTCGCGCCCTGCTCGCCGATGATGCCCGAAATCTTCCCCATCTCCCCGGGCTGATCACGAATGCGGATGCGGAGGTGCAGAAGCTGGTTCCGGTCGGTCAGCGCGTGGGTCAACACCGTCTGGAGCATCGACATGTCGATGTTCCCGCCACAGAGCAGGGGGACGACCGTCTCCCCGTCCACGTCCACCTCGTCGCTCAGCATGGCCGCGACCGAGGCCGCGCCCGCCCCCTCGACGAGCTGTTTCGCGCGTTCCAGTACCGTGAGGATAGCGCGGGCGATCTGGTCGTCGCTCACCGTCACCACTTCGTCGACGTGCTCCTCGATCAGACCGAGCGTCAACTCCGAGATACTCCCGGTGGCGATGCCGTCCGCGATGGTCTTGGGCGACTCCTCGTCGACCGGCATCCCCTTCCGGAGGCTCTCGTGGACCGTCGACGCCAGTTCGGCCTGCACCCCGATCACGCGCACGGAGTCGTCGAGCGCCTTCAGTGCCGTGCTGATCCCGCCGATCAACCCGCCACCGCCGATGGGGACGATGACGGTGTCGACATCGGGCACCTGCTCGTAAATCTCCAGCCCGAGCGTTCCCTGCCCGGCGACGATGTCGGGGTCGTCGTACGCGTGGACGAACAGCATCCCGGGCTCCTCGGCCATCGCTTTGGCGTGCGCCATCGCCTCGCCGAAGTTCGCCCCGTGGAGTTCGACCGTCGCGCCGTAGCTCCGGGTGGCGTCGATTTTCGCCTGCGGCGCGTTCTCCGGCATCACGATGGTCGACTCCAGCCCGACCGTCGTCGCCGCCAGCGCGACTCCTTGGGCGTGGTTGCCCGCGCTCGCCGCCACGACGTGTTTGTCGCTGCCCGCCGCCGCCTCCTGTTTCAGTTTGTTGTACGCGCCGCGGGTCTTGAACGAGCCCGTGCGCTGGAGATGTTCCATCTTCAGGTGGACGTCCCCACCGGACATCTGGCTGAGCGAGCGGCTCGTCTCGATGGGCGTCTGCCGGACGATGGCCGGGTCGTCGAACCGGTCGCGTGCGGCCTCGATGTCCGCGAGCGTGACTGTCATGATCTATCCTCTCTCGCAGGGACGGAATAAATGGCGTGTTTACCGCAAAAGGTGGTTAAGTCGGGGATAGCTGTCGGAGGTACAGCCGGCGGTATCAACCGACCAGCAACCGCGCCGGACTGCGTAGCAGTTCCATCACGCGGTTGGTGAATCGCGCGGCGACGGCGCCGTCGACGACACGGTGATCGACCGACAGGGAGAGCGGGAGGGTGTACCGGGGCACCACCTCGCCGTCGACGACGCGGGGACGCTCCGCGATGCGGCCGAGCGCGAGGATGGCCACCTCGGGGTAGTTGACGATGGGCGTGGCGTACTCGCCGCCGATGACGCCGACGTTGGTGATGGTGAAGGTCCCGCCCTGCATCTCCTCGCGGGAGATGGAGCGGTCGCGCGCGCGCTCGGCTTTGTCCGCCGTCTCCGCGGCGAGTTCGAGGAGGCCCTTCGCGTCGGCGTCCTCGACGACCGGCACCATGAGGCCCGCGTCCGTCGCCGTCGCCACGCCGAGGTGGTACTCGTCGTGACAGACGATCACCTCCTCGTCCTCGTCGAGCGTGGCGTTGACCTGCGGGAACTCGGCGAGCGCGCGCGTCACCGCGCGCATCACGAACGGGAGGTAGGTGAGGTCGACGCCCTCCTCCGCGGCGTAGGGTTCGAGGTCCGCCTTCGTCTCCACGAGCGTCGTCACGTCCACCTCGTCGGTGTGGGTGACGTGAGGCGCCGTGTACTTCGAGCGCTCCATCTGCTCGCCGATAGAGCGACGGACGCCGCGGTAGGGGATGCGGTCGCCGGGCTGGGGGCCGACGACGGGCGAGGGTTCGCGTGCGGGTTCGGCGTCGGCGGCTGCGTCGGCCGCGGCCGCCACGCCGCTCTCCGCGACCGCTTCCTGCTGGCGCTCCGCGTACTCGCGGACCATCGCGGGCGTGACGAACGCCTCGCCGTCGCGGGTCTCGTCCGTCGGCACCGCGTCGAGGTCGACGCCGAGTTCGTCCGCGAGCCGACGCGTCGCCGGCGCGGCGAGGGTGCGCTCGCGGGCCGCCGTCTCGTCGCCGAGCTGGCCCGCCGCTTCGGCCGCCTGCTCGACGGCGTCGGCCGACTCCCGGTGTCCTCCCACGTCGTCGAGGTCGGTCGTGCCGTCTCGCTCGCGCAGGACGCTCGTCGCGTCGGAGTCGCGGGAGCGGGGCGTCGACTCGTCCGCCACCGCGTCGGCCGCCGCACGCACGTCGGCGTCGGTGACGCGTCCGCCGGGGCCGGAGCCGGCCACCCGCCCGAGGTCGACGCCGAGTTCGCGCGCCAGCCGGCGGGTGTGCGGCGGGGCGAAGACGCGGCCGTCGGGCGCGGTCTGGGTGCCAGCGTCGGCTTCGGTGGCGGCGGCAGCGTCGGCTTCGGTGGCGGCGGCAGCGTCGGCGTCGGTGGCGTCGGCAGCGTCGGCTTCGGCAGCGTCGGCTTCGGCAGCGTCGGCGTCGGCAGCGTCGGCGTCGGTGGCGGCAGTGTCAGTCTCGTCCTCGACTGCGGCCCCCGCCACCTCGCTCGCCGTCGCGTCTTCGCCGTCCACCTCGATAGAGACGATGACGGTCCCGACGGGGACCATCTCCCCCTCCGCGGCGTGGAGGTCGGTGACCGTCCCCGCGAAGGGGGACGGAAGGTCGACCAGCGCCTTGTCCGTCTCCACCTCCGCGAGCGGCTGGTCCTCCTCGATCTCCTCGCCCACATCGACCAGCCACCGGACGAGTTCCCCCTCCGCGACGCCCTCGCCCACGTCGGGGAGTTTGAACGTCTCCACGGTCATGGGAAGTCGACCACCTCCCGAATGCCCGCCTCGATGCGCGTCGGCGAGGGGAGGTAGTAGTCCTCCAGCGCGTACAGCGGGACGGGGGTGTCGAAGCCGGTGATGCGCTCGATTGGCGCCTCTTGGTAGAGCAACGCCTCCTCCTGCAGGATGGCGGTAATCTCGCCGCCCAGCCCGCCGGTCCGGGGCGCCTCGTGGACGACGGCGGCCCGCCCGGTCTTCTCGAAGGAGGCGACGATGGTCTCCCGATCCAGCGGCGAGAGCGTCCGCAGGTCGATCACCTCGCAATCGATCCCCTCCTCGGCCAGATTCTCCGCGGCCTCCATCGTCGGCCGGGTCATCGCGCCCCACGTGTAGACGGACACGTCGCTCCCCTCGCGACGGACCGCGGCCTCGCCGAGCGGGACGGTGTGCTCGCCCGCGGGCACGTCCTCGCGGAACGCACGGTAGATGAGTTTGGGTTCGAGGAAGATCACCGGGTCCGGATCGCGGATGGCCGAGGCGAGGAGGCCCTTCGTCTCCGCGGGGGTGGAGGGGATCACCACTTTCAGCCCGGGTTCGTGGACGAAGAAGGCCTCCTTCGACTCCGAGTGGTGCTCGGGGGCGCGGATGCCGCCGCCGTAGGGGGCGCGCACGACCATCGGACACGTGAAGCGCCCTCGGGTTCGGGTGCGCAGGCGCGCCGCGTGACTGACGATCTGATCGAACGCGGGGTAGATGAACCCCATGAACTGGATCTCGGGCACCGGCCGGAGGCCGTAGGCGGCCATGCCGATGGAGGTGCCGACGATGCCGGACTCCGCGAGGGGCGTGTCGATCACGCGGTCGTCACCGAACTCGTCGTAGAGGCCCTCGGTCGCGCGGAAGACGCCGCCGTTCTTGCCGACGTCCTCCCCGAGGACGATCACGTCCTCGTCGCGTTGCATCTCGGTCCGGAGGCCGTCCCGAACCGCCTGTACTAGGGTCAGATTCTGCGTCTCAGTGCTCATATTACTCCTTCAGGAAGGCGTCGTCGCCGTGTCGGTCGCGCAGTCGATTCAGGTACGCTCGCTGGGCCCGGAGTTCGGCGGACGGGTCGGCGTACACGTCCGCGAACATCCGGTCGGGGTCGGGACGAGGGGTGTCCTCGGCCCGCTCGATGGCCGCCGTCACCTGCGTTCGAACGTCGGTCTCGATATCGTCGATCCGGTCGTCGTCGAGGCGGCCCGTCTCCCGCAGGAACCGTTCGAGGCGCGGGATGGGGTCGCGCTTTCGCCACTCGGCCACCTCGTCCTCGTCGCGATAGACGGAGGGGTCGTCGGCGGTGGTGTGGGCGCCAAAGCGGTACTGCACCGCCTCGATCAGGGTGGGGCGCGGCCGGTCGCCGGGGGTCCGGGCCTTCTCGACGGCCGCGCGGGTGACTTCGTAGGTCGCCAGCGGGTCCATCCCGTCGACCTGCACGCCGTCGATGCCGTAGGCGGCGGCCTTGCCCGCGAGCGTCGGACTCGCGGTCTGGCGCGCCCGCGGGACCGAGATGGCCCAGCCGTTGTTGTTGCAGACGAAGACGGCGGGCACGTCGAAGACGCCGGCCATGTTCAGCCCCTCGTGGAAGTCGCCCTCGCTGGTCGCGCCGTCGCCGAAGTAGGCACAGGCCACGGCAGCGTCGTTTCGGAGTTTCGACGCCAGCGCCAGCCCCGTCGTGTGGGGAATCTGGGTCGCGATGGGCACCGCCGCGGGCAGGACGTGGGCACCCGTGTCCCACCCGCCCGCGCCGTGACCCATCCAGTACAGCAGGATATCGGAGAGGTCGAGGCCGTGGACGTGGACGGCGGCGTGTTCGCGGTAACTGGGGGCGATCCAGTCGCCGTCGTCGAGGGCGAAGGCGCTCCCGACCTGCGCGGCCTCCTGTCCCGCCAGCGGCGGGTAGGTGCCCATCCGCCCCTGTCGCTGGAGGTTCACCGCCCGTTCGTCGAAGTGGCGGGCGAGACGCATGTAGCGGTAGAGGTCGACCAGCTCCGCGTCGGAGAGGTCGGGCGGGTCGCCGACGAGTTCGCCGTCGGCGTCGAGGATCTGCACCTGATCGTCCGGGTCGCGGTCGAACACGCTCACGGCGGCCACCCCCTCAGAGTCGGGGACTCGTCCGGCCGCTCCGTCGCCGTTCGGGGCATCACGCCGCGTGCGCCTCGCGGCGCGCCTCGTCGACGCTCCGGCCGTCGCGGAGGACGGCGTCGACGAACAGTTCGCCCGCCCGGTACGACGACCGAACCATCGGCCCGCTGGCACAGTAGAGGAAGCCGAGTTCCTCCTCCGCGACCCGGCGCCACGTCTCGAAGGCGTCGGGGTGGACGTACTCGTACACGTCGAGGTGGGAACGGGAGGGCTGGAGATACTGGCCGAGCGTGAGCACGTCGACGCCGGCCTCGCGGCAATCGGAGAGCGTCCGATAGATTTCGTGGTCGTACTCGCCGAGGCCGAGCATGAGGCTGGTCTTCGTGTACACGTCGGCGGTGTCGTCGACGCGTTCGAGCACCGAGAGCGACTGCTCGTAGCCCGCCCGCCGGTCCCGAACCGGCCATTGGAGGCGTTCGACCGTCTCGACGTTGTGGGCGATTACGTCGGGACCGGCGTCGACGATCCGGTCCACGAGGGCCGGCTCCCCTCGGAAGTCGGGGATGAGCACCTCGACGAGGATCCCCGGATCGCGCTCCTTGATCGCCTCGATGGTGCGGGCGAAGTGGCCGGCGCCCTGATCCGGCAGGTCGTCGCGGTCGACGCTCGTGAGGACGACGTAGTCGAGACCGATTTCGGCGACGGCGTCGGCCACATCGTCCGGTTCGTCGGGGTCGAGCGCCTCCATCCCACCCGTCTCCACGTCACAGAAGTTACAGCCACGGGAGCACCGGTCGCCCATGAGCATGAACGTCGCGGTGCCGGGGCCGTTGCGACCGCTCCAGCACTCGCCCAGATTCGGGCAGTTCGCCTCCTCGCACACGGTGTGAAGGTCGCGGTTCCGGAGCGTCTCCTTGATTTCCGTGAACCGCTGGCCCGACGGGGGCCGCATTCGCAACCAGTCGGGCTTGCGTTGCCGTGCCATACCCTCACCTTCGGCCTAGCGGGCAAAAACGTGTGGGCTCCCGGCGGCCGATCACCATCCGTATCGTCCGTTACATATATATCCGGAGATATCCAAGCCAACTCATACCATGTCAATGGGTGCCTATGACGAAGACGAGCACGAGCGCCGCGCGCAGAAAACGGGGCAAGTCGACGCGGAGTTCGACGACGACCGGTCGCAGTTCCGAGGGACCCTCTCGTACGAGTCGGGCGACTCCACGGAAGCGCTGCTGGACCAGTTCAAACAGCTCCAAGGGGAGTGAGGCTATCGGGACGGCTTCGTTCTGAGTAGCAGTGTCGCCGCCATCGAGACGACGGCCACGGCGACGACGTGTCCGACCAACGCCCCGACGACGAGCGTGTCGCCCGCGACGACGGGGAGCAGTCCCAGTTCGAGGAGCGCGAAACCGACGTTGGCGGCGTCGATGCGCCGACAACGGCGGGCGGTGTCGGGCGTGACGCGGATTCGGAGCGACCGCCACAGCGACACCAGCGCCGTCCACCACGAGACACCGATCCGATAGCAGAGGTCCCAGAGGATCAACAGCGCGACGAACGTCACGGGGGCGGGCGGTCGTCCGCCCAGCAGCGATTCGAACGGCGTCGGGAGCCCGGTGAGGAGGTAGGTCACCGCGGCGACGAACCCGAGGACACCGAAGAGGACCTCGACGCTCGATCCGAACAGGAGGCGGCGGTGGGCGTCGGGGAGGTCGAGATCGCGCGTCGCGGCGCCGATGTAGAGCATGGCGACGCTCCCCGCCGCCGCGACGGCGACGGCGAGGGTTCCCGCGACGACGGCCGACCGTGGCAGGCCGTAGTAGGCCGCGAGGCCGACGACGAGCGTCTCGAAGAGGGCGAACTGAACGCCGATGGCCTGTGGGGTCGAGAGGCGGAGGCCGGGAATGCCGCGGACGAGGCTCTCGTAGACCCACGTGTCGCCGAAGGACGGATCGTCGCCACCGGCCCGCGGCCGGTCGCTCGGTGATCGTCGCGTCTCGCCCTCGACGGCATCGCGGTCCCCGATCACGCCTCGGTCCGCTCCCCTCGTTCGGTCAGCGCCCACCGAACCGCCTCGTCGAAGGGCGTCGGGTCGACCGGGACGAGCCGTGCGAGGCGGTCGTCGCGCACCACGACCGGGTTCTTCAGCCCCTCGATCAGCGGGCGGGCGACGCTCCACGGCACGTCGGTCATCAGCCCGACCCAGTAGGCGGAGAGCCGCGGCGTCAACACCGGCACGGCGAGGATGATCGGCTCGTGGCCTAGGTGACGGCCCGTCCGTCGCAGCATCTCGGCGTAGTCCAGCACCTCCGGACCGCCGATATCGTACGTCTCCCCGGCCGTCTCGGGTACGTCGAGGACGCCGATCAGATAGGCGATCACGTCGTCGACAGCAATCGGTTGACACGGCGTCCGCACCCACCGCGGCGTCACCATCACGGGGAGGCGGGAGGCGAGCTGAACGACCATCTCGAAGCCGGCGCTCCGGGGGCCGACGACGATGGCTGCCCGGAGTGTCGTGAGGGCGTAGTCGCCCGTCGCCAGCACCCGCTCGACCTCGCGTCTGGAACGGAGGTGAGTCGAGAGGTGGTCCTGCTCTTCGCCGAGCCCACCGAGATAGATCACGCGCGCCACGCCCGCGGCGCTCGCGGCCCGGGCGAAGTTCTCGGCGGCCCGGCGGTCACGCGCCGCGAAGTCGTCGCGAGCGGTCATCGAGTGGACGAGGTAGTAGGCGGCGTCGACGCCGTCGAGGGCGTCCTCGAACGACCCGGGGTCGAGCAGGTCGCCGGTGACGACGCGGACGCCGGCCGGCGGGTCGTACCGCTGGGGGTCGCGGACGAGGGCGGTCACCTCGTGGCTGGCGTCGAGGAGCGCGGGGACGAGGCGGCGACCGACGAACCCCGTGGCACCGGTAACGAGTACGCGCATACCCGTAGTGGGCGCGGTGCGGGATTAACGGTCCCGGTCGAGCGGTGAGAATCGGCTTCAGGCTCACCCTGAGCCGTCAGGACGAGCCATCCACGCGAACTAGTATCCGATTACCTATGACCCCCCAAGGGGTATAGAGGGCCGTGAACTCGATGTCCCGTCCGGAACGCGAAGCCCTCCAGATCGAACGGTGGTTCGACGCCGCCGGTGACACCGCGTGAGCGGCAGCCCCGACGAGGAGGAAGACTCGTCACGTCGGCGCGTGCTCGCGCTGCTCGCCGCCGCGCTCCTCGCACTCCTCGGAGCCGGGACCGGGAACCTCTTCGGCGGCAGTGACGACGGCGACGACGACGGGGGCCCCGACCTCTCGGTCGACTACTCGGTGACGCCCGACGAATCGGCCCCGACGCCGACGCCGACGCCGGACCCGGCACCGAGCAGTAGCGGTGACGACGGCACTCCAGTTCCCGACGACGCCGACGACCCGCCAGAGCAGTCGGACACGACCACCGGCGGGTCGGAGAGCGACGCTTCGACCACCGACGCGCCCCGGCGCTTCGACGACCCGGACGACGACCCGCGTTCGAACGCCCCGGAGGCGGCCCCCGGAACGGAGACGCCGACGGACACGCCGGGGAGCGATCTGGTCACCTCCTCGATTCCGCCGGTGTCGGTGAGCGACGTCGAACCCGGCGACGGCGGCGTGGTCGACCTCTCGCTCACGCTGTCGGGGTCGCCCGCCCGGCTCTGGGTCCGCGGCACCGTGACCGACTCCGCAGAACGCGGCATCGTCGAGCCCGAACGAAGCGCGGGCGACACGAGCGGCCCCGGCGAGTTACAGGAGTACGTTGCGGTGCGGCTGTGGTACGACGCCGATAGTAACGGGGCCGTCAGCGACGGAGACAACTTGGTGTACGAGGGGACACTGGCCGACCTGAACGGCCTCGACGGGCAGGAGGGCTGGATCCCCCTGACTGCGGCGTGCATGCCGCCGGGGACACACACGGCTCGCTTCCGGTGGGACCTGCCCGAGGACGCTCCGAACACGGTTCAGACGGATTCGGTGTCGTTCTCGCTGAGCGTCGCCGCCGACGCGAGTGCGTGCGAGTGACGGTAGGTCTTTCCCGCTCCGGCCGCTCGGTCGTATCGATGAGTTCCGATCCCTGTGACGGCTGTGGCGAGGAAGTGCCCGTCGCGGGCGGCGCCGGCGACTTCTGGACGTTCGAGGCGGAGGCGACGGGCGGGATGACGCTCGAACTCGCCGACGGCACCGAACACTTCCTCTGTTTCGACTGCATCGAACGCCTGCCCGACGACCGCGAGGTGACGGCGGCGGACGTGGCGGCGCTGTCGGAGTAGCGGGAGCGGCAGGGTGGCGCCGTCCGGTCCGAATAGTTTACTTGCGCCCGCAAGCTGGTTCGACCGTGGACCCCGACCGTATTCTCCCGTCGTTTCCGGCTCCATCCTTCCGCGGGAACCAGCGCGAGGCGCTTTCCGCCATCCGCGACGCCTTCGCCACGGGCAACGACGCCGTCCTCGTGCGGGCACCGACGGGTAGCGGGAAGTCGCTCCTCGCCAGCGCCGTCGCTGGCGCGGCCCGCACGCCCGAGGAGGCGAACCCGGCCGAGGCGACCGGCGCCTACTACACCACGCCGCAGGTGTCCCAACTCGACGACGTGGCCGAGGACGACCTGCTCTCGGACCTGAACGTGATCCGGGGAAAGAGCAACTACACCTGCATCCTGCCGGACGAGACGACGACGCCGGTGGACCGCGCTCCCTGCGCCCGCGAGTCGGGCTACGACTGCTCGATCCAGCACCGCTGTCCGTACTACGCCGACCGCGCCATCGCCTCCAACCGCGCCGTCGCGGCGATGACGCTCGCCTACTTCATGCAGACCGCGGGCTCGGAGGTGTTCGGGAAACGTGACGTGGTGGTGATCGACGAGGCCCACGGCCTCTCGGAGTGGGCGGAGATGTACGCGACGGTCGACCTGCGCCCCCGTACCGTTCCCGTCTGGGACGACGTGGGCGTGCCGGACGTGGCCGACGCCGACGACCCGCTGGATCGGACGGCCCGGTTCGCGGAGACGCTCGCGGGCGTCTGCGAGCGGGCGGCGGAGGACCTCGCGGCGAGTCAGGAACTCACCGCCGCGGAAGCCGCCCGGCGGGACCGCCTGCAGGACCTCCGCTCGGAGTTGAAGTGGTTCGTCTCGGACTACCGCGACCCGACGAGTACGACGACGTGGGTGGTGGATCAGCCGGACGGCGAGGGGACGCCCATCACGATCAAACCCATCGATCCCAGCCGGTACCTCCACCACACCGTCTGGGACCGAGGGAACAAGTTCGCCCTGCTCTCCGCGACGATTCTGGACAAGGACGCCTTCTGCCGAGGCGTCGGCCTCGATCCGTCGAACGTGGCGCTCGTCGACGTCCCGCACACTTTTCCCCTCGAACACCGGCCGCTCTACGACGTGACACAGGGGAAGATGACCTACGAACACCGCGACGAGACGGTGCCGAAGGTGGCGCGTCTACTCGTCCGTCTGATGGCTCACCACCCCGACGAGAAGGGCATCGTCCACTGTCACTCCTACGCGATTCAGGAGCGGCTGGCGGAGCGGCTGGAGAACTTCGGCGTCTCGGCCCGTATCCGCACCCACGACCGTGAGAACCGGGACGCGGCGCTGGAGGAGTGGAAGGCGACCGACGACCCCGACGTGTTTTGCTCGGTGAAGATGGAGGAAGCGCTCGATCTGCGCGATGACCTCGCGCGCTGGCAGGTGCTGTGCAAGGCGCCGTACCTGAACACGAGCGACTCGCGAGTAGCCCAGCGGCTGGAAGAGGGGCAGTGGGCGTGGTACTACCGGGTCGCGCTCCGGACGGTGATTCAGGCGGCCGGGCGCGTCGTCCGCGCGCCGGACGACCACGGCGCGACCTACCTCGCGGATTCGAGCCTCCTCGACCTGTTCGACCGCGCCCGGACGGACATGCCGGACTGGTTCGCGGACGCGGTGGACGGTATGACCCGTCCCACACTCCCCGAGTTCGACCCCGCGGCGGCGCTCGCGGGCACGGACGCGACACCGGGACCGCGGACCGGCGGACGGACGGCGTCGACCGGCCGGTCCGGATCGCAGTCGGCCGGTCGCACCGGGTCACGGTCACGCACGGCGTCCGGCGCGAGCGGGACGGACGACGGTGACGACGACGACCACCCGCTGTCGGACGTGTGGGGCGGGTGAGGCGTGGTACCGCGGGCCAGATAGGAACGTTCACTTCGAATATTCTCAGGCTATAATTAGCCCATCCGTTCATATTTATCTCAGAAAAAGTTAGGTACCGCCGCGTATTACGGCAATATGTATCCAAATGCCCACACACTCGTTCGAATCGTCGGTGATCCTGTATCGTAGCGGAACGCTCACGCTCTCACAGGCGGCGCGGCACGCGGGCTGTTCGGACGCCGCGATGGCCGCCGCGGTGGCGGCAGAGCCGCGTCGTTCGCGGGCCGGCGCGGACGCCGGGACACAGCCCGTCTAGTCCGGCAGAATGTGGAGTCCGGCTCGCGTCTTGACGACGGGCGTCGTCTCCGCGTCGGCGTCGAAGAAGTCGGGTCGCGGGACGGTCTCGGCCGCGTACGTTTCGGGGTCGAGTACCTGCACCGCGTGGTCGTCCTCCACCGTGACCACCGTCGTCTCGACGGCGTCGTCGCGGGTGGCGAGGCGACGGCCCTCCGTCTCGCCCTCGAACGGCTCCTCGTACGGCTCACCCGACGTGAGGCGTACGCCCTTCAGGTTCCCGCTGACGCTCCGGACGAGGACCGGCCCCTCGTCGTCGCCGGGGTCGATCACGTCGCCCGGCGTGAACTTCGGCAGGCGCACGGCGTAGGTGACGCGATACACCTCGTTGCCGTCGCCGTCTTCCGTGACGAGGGTGGGGTAGCTCTCGACGCTCCCGCCGAGTTCGCGGACGATGCGCCGGGACACCTCCTCGCCGAGGCCGTTGGTCGAGAGTTTCACGTCCGGGCCGTCCTCGGTCTCTTTCACCTCCGTGACGAACGCCTCGCGGTCGCCGTCACCCTCCTTGCCGGCGACGTGGGACTCGGCGATTTCGACCGCACGGGATCGCTCCGCGGGGGTAGGCGTGCGGTCGGCCGCGCGCACCTGTACGGTGCTGGCGTAGTAACCGCCGGCGATGCGGCCACAGCGGTCGCAGGTACCGCGGGAGATTTTCACGGGGACGACCACCGACTCCTCCAGCGGCGTCTCGCGAACGACGCCGGTGAAGTGACAGTGCATCCGGATGGTGTTCTCGTCGACCTGTTCGGGCTCGACGGCCCACGTCACGTCGCGGGCGTCGACGTGGACGCCGAGGGCTTCGCTCACCTCGTCGACCGCCACGTCGGTGTAGTCGCGGGCGTCGACGTCGACCCAGCGGTTGCCGCGGTGGACGGCACCACAGCCGGAACAGACGAGGACCTCGATCCGGTCCGGGGCGTCCACCATCTCGTAGTCGTCGAAGTAGCAGGCGTCACAGAGGCGGGCGTCACGGTCGCGGGGGGCGCCGGGCAGTGGCTCCGCTCGCGCCGGCACCGGATCGCCACAGCGGGGGCAGAACTCCCGGGACTCGCTATCGCTCATTGGGTGTCGATAGTCGGCCGCGGCGGTTAAGCCCCGCGACATCGCCGAGCGCAACTTCGGTGTGATCGTAACCGTCCGGAGATTCTCGCCGGGCGATTCGGCGAGAATCTCCGACGACTTCCGATAATAGCTAACTGTTTACCTTCGCGGGCCACTAGTTCGGATATGGAGTGGAAACCCGACTGGGGACTGCGGGGTCGCATGGTCCTGACCATGTTCCTCCTCTTTGCCCTCTATATCGTCTTCGTCGCGATCCTGTCGCAGTACATGGGGCTGTTCGGCGTCGTGGTCGTGATGGGTCTGTTCTCGCTGGGGCAGTTCTTCTTCAGCGACCGCCTCGCGCTGTACAGCATGGGCGCGTCGAAAGTCGAGGAAGACGAGTACCCGCAACTGCACGCGATGGTCGGCCGCCTCTCCCAGCAGGCCGACCTGCCGAAACCGACCGTCGCCGTCGCGGAGACGCGCGTACCGAACGCGTTCGCGACCGGACGGTCGCCGTCCAGTTCGACGGTGTGTGTCACGAAAGGCCTCCTTCAAACCCTCGACGAGGACGAACTCGAAGGCGTCCTCGCTCACGAACTCGCCCACGTCAAGAACCGGGACATGATGGTGATGACCATCGCCTCCTTCCTCTCGACCATCGCGTTCATGATCGTGCGCTGGGGGTGGCTCTTCGGCGGCGGGCGCAACCGACAGGGCGGCGGCGGTGGGATGATCGTCGCCATCCTCGTCTCGCTCGTGGTCTGGATCGTCTCGTACCTGCTCATCCGGGCGCTCTCGCGGTACCGCGAGTACGCGGCCGACCGGGGCGGTGCGGCGATCACGGGCAAGCCGACGGCGCTCGCCTCCGCCCTCCTCACGATTTCGGGGCGGATGGACCGCGTGCCGAAAGAGGACCTCCGCGAGCAGTCGGAGATGAACGCGTTCTTCGTCATTCCGATCAAGAGCGATTTCATCGGGCGCATCTTCTCGACGCACCCCCCGACCGAGAAGCGCGTCGAACGGCTCCGCGAGATGGCCGCCGAGATGGAGCGATAATGGGTCTGTTCGACTCCATCCGCTCCGTGTTCGGCCTGAGCGCCGAAGCGGACGCGACGCGGGACGCCGACCCCGAGGACCTGTTCGGGATGTCGACGGCCTACGTCACGATGGAGGCGGATCTCGATTTCGTCCCGGCGGGCGCCGCGGCGCTCTGTTTCTCCGCCGTCGACAGCACCGACTTCACCGACGCCGTCGACGAGGTGGAGGCCATCCTCCGGGCGGGCGAGGAAGACACCGGCACCGTATTCCGGCGTCACGAAGACGACCACGGCTACCACTGGGTCGTCCTCGAAGACGACGACCCCGAGGATCTGGTGACGAGCGTCCACTTCGCCGCCGACACGTTCGTCGAAGAGGGGTTCGGCTCCCGACTGCTGGCCGCCGTCTTCGGCTTCGAACGCCCCCGCGACGGCGCCCACGCCTACTGGATCTACTCGTTCCGCCGGGGGGCGTACTACCCCTTCGCGCCGACGGGCGGGCACGACCGGGACAACCGGCTGGAGTTCAAACTCCAGTCCGTCCTCGACGGCGAACTCGACGTCGAGGACGACGAGTCGTACTGGTACCCGCTGTGGCCCGACGATTCGGACGGTCACCCGTGGGAGTAGCGCGTCACCGGGTTTGAACGTCGGTGTAGCGTGCGAACGATCACCACGCCGTCGTCGGGTTTCACTTTCACCACGGTGTTAACGAGACTTTATGTGGGGAGGGGCACAAGCAGGCGCACATGGCAGAAGACGACCTCGAAACCCTTCCGGGCGTCGGGCCGGCGACGGCGGACAAGTTGGTCGAAGCGGGCTTCGAAAGCTACCAGAGCATCGCGGTCGCCAGTCCGGCGGAACTCTCCAACACCGCCGACATCGGCGAGTCGACGGCGAGCGACATCATCAACGCGGCCCGCGACGCCGCGGACGTGGGCGGCTTCGAGACGGGCGCGGCCGTCCTCGAACGCCGCGAACAGATCGGCAAGCTCACGTGGAACGTGCCCGAGGTCGACGAACTCCTCGGCGGCGGCGTCGAGACGCAGTCCATCACGGAGGTGTACGGCGAGTTCGGCGCCGGGAAGTCGCAGGTCACCCACCAGCTCTCGGTGAACGTCCAGCTTCCGCAGGAGTACGGCGGCCTCCGCGGGAGCGCCATCTTCGTCGACAGCGAGGACACGTTCCGACCGGAACGCATCGACGACATGGTCCGCGGCCTCGACGACGAGATCATCCAAGCCACGATGGACGACCGCGAGATCGAGGGCTCGCCCGGCGACGAGGAGGCGATGGAGGAACTCGTCACCGACGTGCTCGACAAGATCCACGTCGCCAAGGCGTTCAACTCCAACCACCAGATCCTGCTCGCGGAGAAGGCGAAGGAACTCGCCAGCGAACACGAGGACAGCGAGTGGCCCGTGCGTCTGCTCTGTGTCGACTCGCTCACCGCCCACTTCCGCGCCGAGTACGTCGGCCGGGGCGAACTCGCGGAGCGCCAGCAGAAGCTCAACAAACACCTCCACGACCTGATGCGGATCGGCGACCTCTACAACACCGCCGTCCTCGTCACGAATCAGGTCGCCTCCAACCCCGACTCCTACTTCGGCGACCCGACCCAGCCCATCGGCGGCAACATCCTCGGCCACACCTCGACGTTCCGGATGTACCTCCGGAAATCGAAGGGTGACAAGCGGATCGTCCGCCTCGTCGACGCGCCGAACCTCGCCGACGGCGAAGCCGTGATGCGGGTGCAGGACGAGGGGCTCGTCCCCGAGTGAGCGGCTACTGAAACGGTGTACTGACGTACAACACTCCCGACGGGACCGGGGGCTCGTAACACCCCATTTTGATTCCCATACTCTTGGAAGCACTGTACAAGACTATCTCCTCGTCGCCCGTATCTCCAGTCGTGAGCAACCATGACTGGCTACGCACTCGTCCTAGCATCCGGTGAGTTGGAGAAGCTAACGGCGGCGAGCACCATCGCGTCCATCGCGGCGGCGTCGGACGTTCCGGTCGACATCTTCGTGACGATGAACGCCCTCACGGCGTTCGAACACGAGACGGTCGAAACCGGATCGTTCCAGACCGGTCCCGTCGGGCAGGCGATGCTCGAGAGCGAGGAGACGGAGATTCCGCTGTTTACCGAACAGTTCCGCGACGCGAAGGCGCTCGGCCCCCTGTCGCTGTACGCCTGCACGATGGCGATGGACCTGATGGGCCGAACGCTCGACGACTACGTGGACGTGTTCGACGACACCCTCGGCGTCGCTGGCTTCTTGTCACACGCCGAAGATAAACAAGTGGTGTTCATCTGAGGTGATCACGATGAGCGAACACACCCCCGACGTGACGGTCGACGCGCGCGGTGCCGGCTGCCCCGGCCCCCTGATGGATCTCATCGGGAAGGTCAAGACGGTCGACGAGGGCACCGTCATCGAACTACAGACGACGGATTCGGGATCGAAAGACGACGTGCCCGAGTGGCTGGAGAAAGCGGGACACGAACTGCTCGACATCGTCGATCAGGGCGACTACTGGAGCATCTACGTCCGGAAGACCTGAGATGCAACGAATCCTCATCGTCGGTGGCGGCACCGGCGGCACGGTACTGGCGAATCGCCTCTCCGAAAAACTCGGCGACGAGATCGACGCGGGCGAGGTAGAGGTACGGCTGGTCAACGACGGGCCGAACCACGTCTACAAACCGGTCTACCTCTACGTCGCGTTCGGGCAGCGGGAACCCGAGGACGCGCTCCGCCCGCTCTCGGACCTCGTCGACTCCCGGGTCACCCTCGACGTCGACCGGGTGACCGACGTCGACACCGACGCGAAACGGGTGACGCGGCGCGACGGCGGCGAACTCGACTACGACTACCTCGTGTTGGCGACGGGCGCGACGCTCGTCCCCGATGAGACGCCCGGCCTCGTGGAGGGCGGCCACCACTTCTACGGCCCGGAGGGGGCCGAGAAACTCCGCGACGCCCTCGCGGACTTCGAAGGCGGCCGCATCGTCCTCAGCGTCGTCGGGACGCCCCACATGTGTCCGGCCGCGCCCATCGAGTTCACCCTGATGGTCGACGACTGGTTCCGCGAACGCGGGCTGCGCGACGAGGTGGAAGTCCACTACACCTACCCGATCATGCGCCTCCACGGCAAGCAGTCCATCTCGGACTGGGCCGAACCCCGCTTCGCCGACCGGGACATCGAGACGCACACCTTCTTCAACGTCGAGGAGGTCGACCCCGAGGCGCAGACGCTCCACACGGTAGAAGGCGAGTCGCTCGACTACGACCTGCTGGTCGCCATCCCGCCCCACCGCGGCGACGACCTGATCGTCGAGTCGGGACTCGGCGACGACGGCTGGGTCGAGGTGGACCGCAACACCCTCGAAGCCGACGCGGCCGAGGACGTGTACGCCATCGGCGACACGGCGACCGCACCCGCGCCGAAAGCGGGGAGCGTCGCTCACTACGAGGCGGGCGTCGTCGCGGAGCGACTGGCCGCGTCGGTCCACGGCCACGTCCCGACGGCGACCTACGACGGCAAGACCATCTGCTTCATGGAGGCCGGGATGGACGACGCCACCTACGTCTCCTTCGACTACGAGAACGAACCCGTGATGCGCGACGAGAACAAGTTCGTCCACTGGGCGAAACTCGCGTACAACGAGTCCTACTGGCTCACCGCGAGGGGGCTGCTGTGAGGTGATTCGATGAGTGACACCGACGCCGTCGAACGCGAGGAACTCGAACGCGTCATCGCGGAGAATCCCGAGGCGGTCGCTCGCTTCGTCGACCACCTCGACGCGGTGAACGAACTCCTCGACGTGGTGGAGCTCGGCGGCGACGCGATGGACGACGAGATGGTTGCCTCGCTCGCGGGGACGGCGACGACGCTCGCGGAGGCGGGGGACGGCCTCGCCACCGACGAGACGGTCCGCCTCGCGGACACCGTCGGGGAGAACGCCGGCGACCTGAACGAGGCGCTGGACTCACTGCTCGCCCTGCAACGGTCCGGCACGCTCTCGGATCTCGTCGCCGTCGCCGACGTCGTCTCCCTCGGCGCGGACGCCATGGACGACGAGATGGTGTCGTCGCTCGCGGCGACGGGGAGTTCGCTCGGCGAAGTCGCGGACGAGGCGTCGGACCCCGACACCGTTCGCGGGATGCGGACGCTCCTGCGCGCGATGGGCGACGCGGGCGACCCGGACCGCGACTACGCGCCGGTCGGGGCGGTCGGACTCCTGCGGGCGCTCCGAGACCCGGAGGTCAAACACGGCATGGCCTTCCTCGTCGCGCTGGCGCGGGGAATCGGGAACGAAGTAGAGTGAACTGCCTCGGGGTCAAGCCCCGAGGCACTCGCCTTGTTTTTCTGTAGACCGCTACTCCTCGGTCGTGGTCTCGTCGAGTTCGAGTTCGCCCTCGTGGATCTTCGCCCCGTCCTGCACGACTTTTTCGGCGAGGACGGCACATTTGATCCGCATGGGGCTGATGTCGACGCCGAGCATCTCCACCACGTCGTCGGTGTCCATCTCTTCGAGTTCGTCGAGCGTCGTGCCCGGGAGCCGCTCGGTGAGCATGCTCGCGCTCGCCTGACTGATCGCACAGCCGTCGCCGGAGAAGCTGACGTACTCGATGGTCTCGCCGTCGTCGTCGAGGCGAACGTCCATCCGGATGGTGTCGCCACACGACGGATTCTCGCCGACGTGAGAGAACGTCGGATCCTCGAGTTCCCCGTGATTTCGGGGGTTCTTGTAGTGGTCGAGGATCTGCTGTCGGTACATATCCGAGCCCATACCCATAGTTGTGTCCGGGTAAGGCGCTGCCGAGTAAAAGGATTCCGTCGCTAAGCGACGGGTTTTCACCGTCGAGCGTCAATCGTGTGACATGGCAACGCTCGACGAGGTAGCACGGACGGTCCTGCGCGAGCGGTATCTCCGGCAGGACGAGAGGGGCGAGGTGGTCGAGACGCCCGACGAACTCTTTCGGCGCGTCGCGGACGCCGTCGCGGCGGCGGAAGAGAGCAACGTGGACGCGACGGCGGACCGCTTCTACGACGCGCTCTCGGCGCTCGAATTCCTGCCCAACTCGCCGACGCTGATGAACGCCGGGACGGACGTGCACCAGCTGGCGGCGTGTTTCGTCCTGCCGGTCGAGGACTCGCTGGCGTCGATATTCGAGACGCTGAAACGGACCGCCCTGATCCACCAGAGCGGCGGCGGGACGGGCTTTTCGTTCTCGAAAATCCGGCCCGCGGGCGACGTGGTGGCGAAAACCGGCGGTGTCGCCAGCGGCCCCGTGAGTTTCATGCGCATCTTCGACGTGGCGACCGAGCAGATCAAACAGGGCGGCCGTCGCCGCGGGGCGAACATGGGCGTCCTCGACGCTTCACACCCGGACGTGGAGGCGTTCGTGACGGCAAAGCGCGAGGAAGGCGCGTTCCGGAACTTCAACCTCTCGGTGGCCACCGACGCGGCGTTCTGGAACGCCGTCGAGACCGGCGAGCCGTACGAACTGGTCAACCCACGGACGGGGGAGACGGTCGAGCGGGTGGACGCCGAGGCCCTCCTCGACCTGATCGCCGAACTCGCGTGGGCGACGGGCGACCCCGGCCTGCTCTTTCTCGACGAGATCAACGCCCACAACCCGACGCCGGCGCTCGGCCGTATCGAGGCGACGAACCCCTGCGGCGAGGTGCCCCTGCTCCCCTTCGAGGCCTGCATCCTCGGCTCGATCAATCTCGGCGAGATGACGGCCGGCGGCGACGTCGACCGGGAGAAGCTGAAACGTACCGTTCGCCTCGGGGTTCGCTTCCTCGACGACGCGCTCGAGGTTTCGACGTTTCCGGTGGCCGAAATCGAGCGAGCCGTCGCCCGCACCCGAAAACTCGGGCTGGGCGTCATGGGGTTTCACGACCTGCTCGTCGACCTCGGCGTCGCGTACGACAGCGACGAGGCCGTCGCCGTCGCCGACGAGGTCATGGGCCTCGTCTCGGAGACGGCGTGGGAGGCGTCACGACGCCTCGCCGACGAGCGCGGCCCCTTCCCGGCGTGGTCGGAGTCGGTCTTCGACGACCCCGTCCGCAACGCGACCACCACGACCATCGCGCCGACGGGCACCATCTCGATGATCGCCGGTGCGTCGGCCGGCATCGAGCCCATCTACAACGTCGTCTACGAGAAGCAGGTGCTGGGCGGGCTGGAGATGGTGAACGACCGGTTCGTCGAGATGGCAGAAGAACGCGGCTTCGACGACGAGGACCTGCTGGCCGAGCTCCGAGGCCGCACGTCGATTCAGGACGTGGACGCGATTCCCGCGGACGTGAAACGGCTGTTCCAGACGGCACACGACGTACCCCCGACGCGACACGTCGCGGTGCAGGCCGCGTTCCAGCGCCACGTCGACAACGCGGTCAGCAAGACGGTGAATCTCCCCACCGATGCGGGCGTCGAGGACGTACGAGCGGTGTTTCTGGCGGCGCGAGAACACGGGCTGAAAGGGATCACGGTCTTCAGGAGTGGCGCGCGGCCGGAGCAGGTGCTGGGCGACGATCCGTTGAAAGAAGAGTGCGTCGGCGAGTGCGAGTACGCCGGCGGGGCGTGACCGAGCAGATCAGGCCGCGGCCGCCTGCTCGTAGGCGTCGAGGAGTTCGCGGTAGCGGTTGCGGATGGTCACTTCCGAGATGTCGGCCACTTCACCGACGGCCTGCTGGGTGATCTGCTCGTTGGTGAGCAGGGGCGCGGCGTAGACGGCGGCGGCCGCGAGGCCGACCGGGTTCTTGCCGCTGTGGACGCCCTGCTCTTTCGCGGCGTCGAGCATCTCGCGGGCGAGGCGTTCGGCCTCGTCCGAGAGGTCGAGTTCCGACGCGAACCGGGTGACGTAGCTCACGGGGTCCGCGGGCGCGACCTCGAGGTTGAGTTCCCGCACCACGTAGCGGTAGGTGCGTTTGAACTCGTCCTCGTCGACGCGGCTGACGCGGGCCACCTCGTCGATGGTCCGGGGGACGCCGGCCTGTCGGGCCGCGGCGTAGAGGGCACTGGTCGCGACGCCCTCGATAGAGCGGCCGGGCAGGAGGTCGTCCTCCAGCGCCCGTCGGTAGATGACCGACGCCGTCTCGCGGACCGTCTCGGGCAGGCCGAGCGCCGAGGCCATCCGGTCGATCTCGCCGAGCGCCTGCCGCAGGTTGCGCTCCTGGTGGTTCCGGGTCTGGAACCGGCGGTTCCAGGTGCGCAGGCGCTGCATCTTCTGGCGCTGGTCCGACGAGAGGGTCTTCCCGTAGGCGTCCTTGTTCTGCCAGTCGATGGTGGTCGACAGGCCCTTGTCGTGCATCATGTTCGTCGTCGGCGACCCGACGCGGGCCTTCTCGTCGCGTTCGCGCGAGTCGAACGCGCGCCACTCGGGGCCGTGGTCGATGCCGTCCTCCTCGACGACGAGGCCACACTCGCTACAGGCGGTCTCGCCGTGTTCCTCGTCGGTCACGAGCGCACCGCCACACTCGGGGCAGACGTGTTCTCGTTCGGTCTCCGAGGTCGATTCCTCCCGTTCGTCGAGTGCCGTCTCGCTGGCCGTCCATACGCGTGTTTCAGTCATGGTGAGGGGTGGACGCCACTGCCGGCCGAAGCGGGGGGACCAGCCGGGTGGCGCTTCTTAACTATCTGTTAGGGCGATAGACTTATAAATGTTTCGCTTATTTCGTCGGGCACGTATAGTTCCATCGAAATATACAGCAATATCCCTGGCAGATTCGCGCAGAGAGCCGACTCTAGCGTATAATTACTTTGGTCACTCGGCCGCACGGAGTCGTGGCTGAGTGGGAATCGGAACGGGAGAAATGGCGGCGTGAGCGCGAGTCGACTAGTCGCTCTGGATCCGCGGCGCGAGCATGAAGGTGACGTTGCCCAGCCCCTCGGCGAACTCGTAGTGGAGCTTCACCGGGAACTCCTCGCCCAGTTCGATGGTCACCTCGGCGTCGCCGGGGATGGCCCGGTTCATGTCCTTGAGATAGTCGAGCGAGAAGAGGGAGTCGGCCGGACCCGCCTCCAGAGCGATGAGGTCGTCGGCGCCGAGTTCGAAGTCCACGTCGTCCGTGTCGCCCTCGGCTTCGATGTGGAACGTCTCGGCACCCTCGTCGACGCGCAGGTTGATGTGATCGGACACCATGTCGGCGGCCGTGATCCCGCGGTCGAGTTGGTTGCCCTCGACGACGATCTGTGCCGGCAGGTCGAGGTCGGGAATGTCCGGCTCTTGGCGGATCGAGTCGGGATCGATGAGCGCCAGCGTGTAGGAGAGCCCGTCGATCCGGATGTGGAGCTTTCGCGTCTCCTCGTCGAGTTCGAGGTGGACGAGATCGCCGGCGTTGCCCATGCCGGCGATGTCTTCCAGTCGGGCGAGGTTGACGCCGATGACGCCACCGTCGGCCTCGTAGGATTCGAAGGCGGCCGAATCGAGCGACAGATCGACCATCCCCACGTTCGCCGGATCGACCGCACGGATCGACAGGCCGTCCTCGTTGAGTCGCACCTTACACTCGTCGACCAACACGCTCACGGAGTCGAGGGCGTCCCTGAGCGTCGACGCGCTCACGATGGCCTTGAACATGTATCCAGTGGTACGCCCCGGGCGTTAAAAATACCCGCTGTTCGTCGCGGCCGTGTGCGCGCCATCGCGCGCCGTGTGTCACCGACACCGACACCGTTTATCACGGATATTACCGTGACGAACGAAACTTGGTTAACCAAGCATGCCTGCTATGACCCCTGGTGAATAATTCCCCGACGCACTATCTATGGGTGTCATTGTAGACGTACGGATACCGGCTCACCAGTTCGAGCTCGGCCGGCGTCTGCCGTTTCACGACGGCAGCGGCGAACTCGAACGGGTGGGTACGATGGGGGACGAGGACGTTTCGATTTTCTCGCTCTCGGGGGCGCTTCCGGACGGCCACGACGACCCGTTCGTCGACGTGGACGGCTATCGGCTCGAAGTGCTAGAGGCGTTCGACAACCACGAACTCTACGTGTTGGCGTTGGACCCGAACGCCGACCCGTTCTTCGGGATAATCGACGACCACGACGGGACGGTGCGTCGGGGCGCCGGCACGACTGAGGCTTGGACGTTCGAGACGCGATTCCCCAGTCACGACGCGTTCGCATCGTTTCGGTCGTCCTGCGAGACGGTCGAACTCGGAGTGGAGGTGGAACGGGTGTACAACCCAACCCGGCGCGGGATCGGCGCTTGGTACGGACTGACACCACGGCAGCGCCGAACGCTCGAACTCGCCGTCGAGCAGGGGTACTACGACATCCCGCGTCGGTGTACGACTATCGAACTCGCCGACGAGCTCGGCATCTCCGATCAGGCCGTCACCGAACGACTCCGCCGGGGTATCGTGACCTTCGTCACCAACGCCTTGTTGTTCGAGAACGAGTGACAAGGGATATGACAGTTTTTGTAGCCAACAACTTCATGAACGTTCCCGTTGAATCAGGGTTTGCACCACAGGGGGGGAGAGCATGACCACGTCGAATATCAATCAACACGACAACGCAGTAGTCGACGAATCGAGGGGGAACCGGCGCCGGCCGAACGAAGAGCGACTCGATGCGGTGTTCGAGGTGCTCGCGGATGCGCGACGGCGACGCATCATCCGCATCTTGCGGACCCAAGACGGCGACACGATACCCGTCCCGGCGCTCGCGCAGGCGCTCGCCTCGCGTGAGCCGGGCGAGTCGGAGCCGGATCAGCTCACCATCTCGCTCAGGCACGTCCACCTGCCGAAACTCGACGCGACCGGCGTCGTCGAGTACACGGCCGAGCGGGCACAGGTACGCTACGTCGGGCCGTCGCTCGTCGAACGCTTGCTGGATCAGGTCTGAGCTGTCGGAACCGGGGTGCCAGCGGATCCGACGTGCCTTTCCGGATCGACCGCGTGTGACCAGTATGAACGCAGCTTCGCCAGATACCGGTAAGTGTCGGAGGCACCGCCCATGACGGGCCGAGACGAGTACTACAACCGCTCGAAACAGGAGGGGTATCGCGCCCGGTCGGCCTACAAACTCAAGCAACTCGACGGGGCGGCGAACCTGTTCTCGCCCGGCGATTCGGTCGTCGACCTCGGCGCCGCGCCCGGCGGGTGGCTGCAGGTCGCCGCCGAGGCGGTCGGCGAGGCGGGGACCGTCGTCGGCGTCGACCGCCAGCGCATCCGGCCGCTGGACGCCGAGAACGTCGAAACCGTCCGGGGCGACATGACCGAGGAGGCGACCGTCGACCGCCTTCGCGAGGTAGTCGGCGAGCACGGCGTCGACGCCGTCGTCTCCGACATGGCGCCCAACATGACCGGCGAGTACAGCGTCGACCACGCGCGGTCGGTCCATCTCGCCCGACAGGCGCTCGGGGTCGCTCGGGACCTCCTCGAACCCGGCGGCGACCTCGTCGTCAAGGTGTTCGACGGGCCGGATCTGGCCGACCTCCGGAGCGATATGGAGGAGTCGTTCGAGTACGTGCGGTCGATCCGGCCGGACGCCTCGCGGGACTCGTCGTCGGAGCTCTATCTCGTCGCCAAGGGGTATCTGACGGCACCCGTCGCCGCGGGCGACGAACTCACCGTCGAAATCACGGACGAGGGCCGCGAGGGCGACGGCATCGCCCGCGTCGAGGGCTTCACCGTGTTCGTCCCGAATACCGAGGTAGGCGAGGAAGTAGAGGTTCGGATCGAAGACGTGAAACCGCGGTTCGCGTTCGCCGAGCGGGTCGCCTAAAACTCGTCGTCGGCCAGTTCTCGTTCGCCCGCCGCCGACACCGCGGCCGCCTTCGCCGCCGCGTCGGCCCGCGACCGCACGACGCCGACGACGGCGTAGACGAAGGGCGTATCCAGCAGGGCGATGAGGAGTTTCAGGAGGTACTGCCCGATCATCAGCGTGACGACGACGTTCCACGGCGTCGCGCTACCGATGCCGACGTACTGCGGCAGGAGGTAGAAGGCGATGGTGATGAAGATGACCGTGTCGATGGCCTGACTCGTCGCGGTGGAGACGATGTTACGGAGCCAGAGGAAGTCGCCCTCGGTTGCCTCCCGAAGGCGGTGGAAGACGATCACGTCCCAGTTCTGGCTGACGATGTAGGCCAGCAGGCTCCCGGCGACGATGTTGGTGGCAGGGGCGAGGACGCCCGCGAACTGCGCCGCGAACTCGGGATTCCGCGCGGGAGCGAAGATAGTCGACCACACCAGCGCCAACAGGACGAAGTTCATCACGAACCCGACGTTCACCATCACCTGCGCGTCCCGCCGACCGTAGAGTTCGCCGTAGCAGTCGGAGGCGAAGAAGGTGAGCGCGTAGGCGAGCGCCGCCCCCGGCAGGAAGATGGTGCTTCCGACCCGCGGCACGGCGGTCGGAAGCGGAATCGCCAGCACCTTCGAGGCCGTCAACTGCGCGGTCACCAGCGCCGTGACGAACAGCGACAGGATCGCGACGCGACCGACCGGCCAGTCACGGCTCCCGCTCATTCGTCGGACTCCAGCCGGCCGTGTCGGGCGTCGATCTCGTCGAGCGCGTCGAGCGTCTTGCGGATCGATGCCCTGATCGCGTCGCTCCGATTCACGAACTTGCCGTCGTCGCCGACGTGGTCGTCCAGATCCGAGAGCAGTTCGTCTGGGATCTCGACGCTTATCTTGGCCATATCTCGGGATTATTCGGCGAATATCTACCTCTTACGCTTTCTGCCGCTGCCCCGCCGACCGGTCGAGCGCAATCGGGTCCCAAAGTACTTTGAAACCCTATCGAATGCGTACTACGATGGCAACGCTGGCGGCGTTCGCCGTGTTCTCGGCTCTGCCAGCGGTTGCCCTCACGCTCGCCATCGGCTACTCGCTCGTCTCGACTCGGCGACTCGACGACCTGCGCCCACTCGTCCTCGTGGCGCTGTTGGCGTTCATGGCGACCCACCAGATGCTCGAAGTGGCGGCGTTCGCACGAGGGGCCTTGATCGTGAACTACGGGGGTGAACTGGCCGAAACCGGGGCCAATCTGCTCGCGAGTTTCGCGACCTACTCCCTCCTCGATTTCGTTCGCGCTGAGCATCGGCTGAACGACCGGCTCAGAGCCCAGCGCCGCGAACTGCGACGGACGAACCGCGCCATCGAGGCGTCGGGGCACGCGGTGTGTATCACCGACGCGGACGGCCGGATCGACTACGTGAATCCCGCGTTCGAAGCGATGACGGGGTACGCTGCCGACGAGGCGCGGGGTGAACGGCTCGACATCCTGCTGCCAGACGGTGCGTCCGAGACGTTCCCCGTCCCGGGCGAGGACCGGAACGACGAACTCGTCCTCCGACGCAAGGACGGGGAGCGCTACTACGTCCAGCAGACGAGCGCCCCCATCACCGACGCGAGGGGAAACGACGAGGGGTTCGTCTCCATCCAGACGGACATCACCGACCGGAAGCGGCTAGCGGACGACCTTCGGGAGACACTCAGGCAGTTGCAGGTGTTCGACCGAATCCTCCGCCACAACTTCCACAACGACATGAACGTCATCAAGGGGTACGCGGAGACGATCCAGTCGTCGAGCGACGGCGACGTGGCCGACTACGCGAGCGTCGTCGTCGACCGGAGCGAGACGCTGTTGCACACGGTGGACAAGGAACACGAGATCACGAAGCGACTGGCGAACCCCAAGTCGACCGAGCCGCTGGCAGTGAGGCCACTGGTCGAATCGGCCGTCTCGGCCGTCGAGGAGGCCGGTCACGACGCCGAGATCACCGTCACACAGCCACCGGACGTGCACGTCGTGGCGACGAAAGACGTTCGACGCGCCGTCGAGGAACTCGTGACCAACGCCGTGCGACACACCGACCGCGAGCCCCCGACCGTGTCCGTCGACGTGACCACCGACGGCGACGAGGCCGTCCTCAGCGTCGCGGACGATGGGCCGGGGATTCCGGAGATGGAACGGAAGATCCTGACGGCCGAGCGGGAGATCGACCCGCTGTATCACGGTAGCGGGATCGGGCTCTGGCTCGTGAGCCTGATCGTTCGGCAGTCGGACGGCCGACTCTCCTTTCACGAGAACGACCCGCGGGGAAGTGTGGTGACCGTTCGGCTGCCACTCGCCGACTGACCTACGCTCTCGCGGTCCACCGTGAGAGGTCACGCCGCCCGCCGAAGGTCACGACGAACAGGACGACGAGCCCGACGCCGTACGCGACCATCAGTGGGATAGTGACGAGAAACATCGTCATCACGTCGGCGGGCGTGGCGACGGCGGCGAAGGCCATGATGCCGACGGTCACCTCGCGCCAGCGGTCCCGCATCGTCCGGTAAGAGATGCCGGCGGTGTTGAGCAGGAGCATCAGGACGGGCACGTCCGCGAGGATGCCGATGCCGGCGGTGGTGAAGAAGATGAGCCAGAAGAAGTTGGTGATGCGGTAGGCGATGATCATGTTCGCCCGCACGCCGTCGGCGACGAGATAGGAGATGACCGTCGGCGCGACGGTAGTGTAACCGAGGACGAAGCCACCGAAGAGGCCGACGACGAGGGCGGCGGCCCACCCGAAGATGATGTTGCGGTTGCCGCGGACGAAACCGCGTTCCCGCAGTGCCGGCCACGCGTAGTACATGACGATGGGGAAGGTGACGAGGACGGCGACGAGCGTCGAGAACTTCACCTCGAAGATCAGGGCCTCCATCGGGTGCAGCGCCACGACGTTGATGCTCTCGGGCGTCACCTGACTCGGCAACTGCGAGAGGAACTGCTCGAACACGCGGCCGATGCCGCCGGTGTAGAGCCACCCGAACGTCGACGCGAGGACGATGCCGAAGACGGCGGCGATGCGGAAGGCCCGAGAGGAGAGGCTGTCGAGGATGAAGGCGATGTCGGTGTAGTAGCCGCCGATGTCGTCCCCGTCTTTCTCGCCGCCGGTGAACTCGTCGAGGAAGGTGCCGCCGGCGCGACTCGCCCGGTCGCCGATCTCCTCGGTCGTGGACTGAGGCGCGGCCGACTCGCCCTCACCTTCGGCCTCGCGCACCGCTTCGGCCTCGTCGAACCGTTCGAGGATGGCGCGGGCCTTCTCCTTGTCGCCCGCGTCCATCGCGTCGCCGGCCATCGCCACGGCGTCGTCCTCGCTCAGGTCGGCGAACGCCTCCGGCGGCGCGGCCCGGATGCCGGCCGCGTCGAGTGCCGACAGGTCGATGTCGGCCGGATCGGCCACGGCGACGGGGGCGGCCGCGTCGTCGAGTTCGGCGTAGACGAAGTACATGAAGGCCACGAGGCCCGCGACGAGCGCGCCGAGGGCGGCCCACAGCGCGAGCCCGACGGTTCGGGAGACGGGGAGCGCCGTGCCCGGAGCGGAGAGTCGCCGACTGCTCCCCATCCACGCTAGGAGATCGTTGGCGGTTCCGAGGCCGCCGCGGGTGTAGAAGGCGTAGACGAGGAGGCCGCCGACGAGACCGATGCCGAGGATGACGTTCCAGTGCCGGGCGGCGGCCGCGCCGATGCTGATCTGCTCGCTGCCGCGCTTGGCCGTCATCACCACCTTCGTGAGGTAGAGGCTGAAGCCGTAGAGGACGAGCATCGGCACCGCCCACATGATCTGCGTGAACGGGTCCGGCGGGGTGAACAGGGCGCCGAGGGCGAACATACCGACGACGGCGTACCGCCAGCGGTCACGGAACGTCTCGTACGGAACGATGCCGGCGTAGGCGAGGCCGCTCATCGCCAGTGGCAGTTGCGCCGCGAGGCCGAACGAGAGGGTGAGCAGGAAGATGAACTGCGCCCAGAGGACGATGGAGTACGTGGGGGTAAAGCCCGCAGAGAGGGCGTTGTTGGCGAGGAAGGCGAACATCACGGGGAAGAAGACGAGGTAGCCGTAGGCGAGGCCGGCGAAAAAGAGGACGGTCGCCAGCAGGCCGACGACGGCGATCTTCCAGCGCGGGACCGGCGAGGACGGCCACAGGTCGCGCGCCTTGAGGGCGTCTCGGGAGAAGTAGAGGAAGATGGGGATCGCGAGGATGATGCCGGCGACGAGGCCGATCTTCGCCTGCAGGAGGATCACGTCGAACGGCGTCTGGGCGATGATCTGGAGTTCGCCCGCCGTCGCGGCGTCCATCTTCGACCGGGTGATGCGTTCGAGGAAGCCCCAGATGTAGAGTCGCAGGGCGTAGAAAGAGCCGATGAACCCGACGAGGAAGACGATGAACACCTTCTGGAGGTCCTTCTGCGCGGACCGCAACATCGCGCCGGCGGTCTCGCGGCCGGCGTCCAGCGTCTGGCGGGTGTCCTCATCGAGCGCGCTCGACATGCGTTATCGAAACCGTCTCGCTGTCATCAATCTTTTCTCTCCGCCGCCGTCCGTCGAGAGCGGCCGCGGACGGCGCGATGGAAAAAGGCCTATAACAGCACGGGAGATATGTCGGGTGAATGGCTGAGGAATCGGAGTCGGAATCACCGGCCGGTACGACGACGGACGACGATCCACCGGCAGACGGATCGTCGGACGCGGAGGCCGACAGTCGCGAGGCCGCGGCAGACTCCGAGGAGACGGGACACGGCGCGGACGCGGACACCGGGAACGGCGCCTTCGACCCCGAGACGGACACAGTCGCCTCGCCGGACGACGACGTTCCCGGCGGGACCATCGAGGATTACATCGACGACGAGTCGGTCATCGGCTCGGACGAGCAGGCGCCCATGGGCGCGACGGGGACGCCGGACCCGTTCGACGAGGACGAGCGCCGGAGCGTCTCCGACGCCATCGGCGCGCCCGTCCCCGACTCCGAACTCGAAGAGGATCCCGAGCTCGAACTGGACCCGAGTGTGGTGGCGACCGGCGACGACGCGGACGCCGACGAAGAGACGACCGACGCGCCCCCGAGTAGCACGGCCGGGAGCGCTCACGGAGGGAGAGCCGACAGTGACCGGATCCCGGCGGACGCGCCCGTCTATCGGGGCGACGACACCGACGCGGACGACGCAGGCCCGGCCGCGTCGGCGTCCGACGCCGACTCCGTCGTCGAGGCCAGTTCCGACTCCGTCGTCGAAACCGACGCCGACTCGGGGGCGGACTCCGTGATCGAATCGGAGACGGACGCGGCGGCGGCCGAACCGTCGGTCGAGGGGAGCGACACCCCGGCCTCGGATCTCACGGCGGCGGACGACGACCCGACCGACAGCATCGACGACGGCCTGATCGGCGAGGGGCCGGCCTCGGACGAGGAGATGCCGCTCGCGGCCCACATCGAGGAGATGGTGCGTCGGCTCGCCGTCGTCCTCGTCGTCGGCGGCGTCGTCGCGCTCGCCGTCTTCCCCATCGCGGACCAAGTGATCAACTTCCTCTGGAACTCCCACATCCCCGGTGCGGAGACCATCACGGACCGGCGCCCGCGGCTGTACGGCCCGCTCGAACTCGTCCTCACCGAACTGAAGGTGGCGGCGCTGGCGGGCTTCGTCGTCGGCCTCCCAGTCGCCGTCTACGAAACGTACCTGTTCATGCGCCCCGGTCTCTTCCCTCGCGAACGCCGCTACTACCTCGCCGCCGTCCCGACCAGCCTCGTGCTGGCGCTGATCGGCGTCGCCTTCGCTCACTTCGTCGTCCTCCCCGCCATCTTCGCGTACTTCACCGCCTACACGACGGGGACGGCCGTCGTCGCGTTCGGCCTCAAGGAGACGTTCAGCCTCATTCTCGTCCTCATGGGCTACATGGCGCTCGTCTTCCAGATTCCGCTCTTCATCATGCTCGCGATCATGATGAACCTCACCACGCGGATCTGGCTGGAGGACCGCCGCCTGCTGTTCTGGGGTGGCTTCCTCGGCGTCGCCTTCCTCGTCAGCCCCGACCCGACGGGGATGGCGCCAATCATCGTCGCCGCGACGATGATTTCGCTGTTCGAGGGGACGCTGGCGCTCCTCCGGTGGACGGGGAACTAGGCTCCCGAGCCGAACGGAGGCCTCCGGAGCGGTATCGAGGAACGTTCTTGTAGGGAACACCTCTACGGTCACCCATGCCGACCGTCCTCCTCGCCCGGCACGGCGAGACGACGTGGAACCGCGACGGCCGTCTGCAGGGCTGGGCACCGACGCCGCTGACCGACCGCGGCCACGAGCAAGCGCGGGCGCTCGCGGCCGCCGTCGACGCCGAGTACGACGTGGATCGGGTCGTCACGTCCGACCTTCGGCGCGCCAGACAGACGGCGTCGTATCTCGCCGAGCGCGTGGGGTGTGAGCCGAGTCACGAGGCGGCGTGGCGCGAACGCGACTTCGGCCGGTATCAGGGCCTCCCCCGCGAGGCGATGTTCGAGGACCACGACCGCCTGTCGCTCACCAACGCCGGGGAGGCGGCGGTCGACGCCCGTCCGGAGAGCGGCGAGAGCCTCCGCGACGTGCGCGAACGCGTCCTCACGGGCTGGGACCGCGTCCTCGCCGACAGCGACCCGGACGAGACGGTGGCCGTCGTCTGCCACGGCGGCCCGCTCTACCTCCTCGTCGGCGCCGTCGCGGGGCGCGACATCGTCGACTCGGTGCTTTCGGGCGAACAGCACAACTGCGCGCTGAACGAGGTGCGGGTGACCGACGGGACGCCGACCGTCGTCTCGGAGAACCGGACGGACTTCTTACCGGACGTACGCGTCAGCTAGTCGCGAACCGGATACTCCTGCTCTAAATCCGGCCCGGTCGCCTCGTCCGCGTCACCCTCGCCCGCGGGGCTCACGCTCCCCGTCCGATATCCGTGCAGGTCGAGCGTGACGTGATCGAAGCCGGCGTCGGTGAGGTGTTCGCGGGCGGCGCGGGCGAAGTCCCGGTCGAGCGCCGCGTCGAGTTCGTCGGGAGCCACCTCGATGCGCGCGAGGCCGTCGTGGTCGCGGACGCGGAACTGCGAGAAGCCCCACGTCCGCAGGAGGCGTTCGGCCTTCTCGACGCGCGTCAACTTCTCCTCGGTCACCTCCAATCCGGTCGGGATGCGCGAGGAGAGACACGCCATCGAGGGTTTGTCGGCGACGGAGAGGTCGTAACGCTCGGCTGCCTCGCGCACCTCCGCCTTGGTCAGGTCGTGGGCGAGGAGCGGCGAGAACACTTCGAGTTCCTCGACGGCCCGGAGGCCGGGGCGGTGGCCCTCGCCGGGATCGGAGGCGTTCGTGCCGTCACAGACGGTCGCGAAGCCGAGATCGCGGGCCACGTCGTACATCTTCCCGAGACGCATCGTGCGGCAGTGGTAACAGCGCTCGCCGTCGTTTTCGACGAAGTCGGGGTTGTCGAGTTCGGAGAACGTCACCGTCTCGTGGCGGATGCCGATCTCGTCGGCGACGCGGGCGGCGTCGTCGAGTTCCGCGGCGGGGAGCGTCTCGCTGCGGGCCGTACACGCCACGGCGTCGTCGCCGAGGGCGTCGTGGGCGAGGGCGGCGACGACGCTGGAGTCGACGCCGCCGGAGAAGGCGACGACGACGCCGTCGCGCTCGGCCAGCGCCTCGCGGGCGGCGTCGAGTTTCGCGTCGAGGGCAGTCATTGCCCGCCCGTACCGCGCCGACGGGCAAAAGCGCGTTGTCTGGGAGAAAGATTCTTTCCGTTATGCTGATCAATCGTCGGCCGGGGAACGGAGATGCCTGCCAAAACGGGGACCTCGCACGCGCTCGCGGCGTTCGTCAGTCTCGTCGTCGGGTCGATGCTCTCGAAGTACGTCTGGACGTACACGCCGCCGCTGGCGGAAGCGGGCGCCGCCATCGGCCGATTGCTCGCACCGCTGCTCGGCACGCCGCTGTCGCGGGAGGTGGCCGGCGGCCTCCTGCTCGTCCTCGCGCTGTCGTTCGTCTGGGGCGTCGTCTACCACCTCGGCCGTCACGGATAACGACCCGCAACGTTTTGCCGGATGGGGCGATACAGTGCCCCGAATGGAACTCACGGCCATCCCGGGCGTCGGCGAGAAGACGGCGGCTGCGCTCGCCGAACTCGACGACGCCGAGCGAGCACTTCGGGACGGCGACGTGGCGGCGCTCTCGCGGGCGCCCGGCATCTCCGCCGGGCGCGCGGCGGCTATCGCCCGCGCGGCCATCCGCCACGAACACGGCGCCGACGGCGACTTCCTCGCGACCGACCGCGCCCGCGACATCTTCGAGGAGATCCTCGCGCTCCTCCAAGAGCGGACGGTCACCGACTACGCCGCCCGGCGGGTGGAGACGTTCGTCCCGACCGGCGCCGAGTCGCGGATCGCGGAGGTGCGCGACCTGGTCAAGCGCGCGACGAGCCGCGAGGTGGACGAGGCGACCCTCGACGCGCTGGCGGACGTGGCGCCGCTCACCGACCCGCCGGCGACGCGGGTGCGCGACCGCTGTCTCGCCACGACCGACGCGGAGACGTACGCCGAGGCGTCGGACGCCGTCCCCGAACTCTCCGTCGAGGTGGTCGACGACGCCCGCGGCCTCGCGGAGCTCGCGCGGTCGTACGCGACGGTGATCGCCCTCGACGAAACCTTCGCCGGCGTCGACGTAGCCGGCGACGTGCGGGTGCGGCCGGACGCCCTCGACCACCCGGCGGACGTGGTGCCCGAGCGCCTCCTCGCCTTCTTCGCGGCGAACCGGGACTCCCTGCTCGCGGCCGCCCGCGTCCACGAGACGGCAGGGATGGCCCCGCCCTGTGACCTCGACGCGCTCCGAAACGCCCTCGCCCGCCTCGACGACGACGGCACGCCCGTCGGCGACGACGAACTCGACCGCCTCACGACGGCGGTCGACGACCTCGACGCCGCCGTCGGGACGGCCGAATCGGTCGCCAACGACCACCTCCGCGACGTGATTCGGGAGCGCGACGTGACCATCGAGGGGACGGACTTCCTCTCGCTGGTCGAGCAGGGCGCGCGCGTCGACGCCCTCCTCTCCCGGGAACTGGCCGACGAGTTCGACCGGGCGGTCGAGAAGGCACGGGACCACCTGATCGACAGCCTCGCCCTCGCAGACGAGGCCGACCTAGCCGAACGCGTCTTCAGCGACGAGCCGACCTTCCCGGTCGAGCGCAACGACGAGGCGGTGTCCCGCCTGCGGACGGAACTGAAGGCCGCCCGAGACCGGCGAGCGGCACGCCTCAAAGCCGATCTGGCGACCGATCTGGGCGCCCTCCGCGAACCGGCCGACGACCTCGTCCGGGCGGCGCTGGAGCGTGACGTGGAACTCGCGCTCGCCCGCTTTGCCACCGACTTCGACTGCGCGCTCCCGCGCATCGACGACGAGGTGGACGGCGTCGCCGTCGAGCGCGGGCGCTCGCCCCTGCTGGACGTTGCCTTCGCGGACGTGGAGCCAGTCGACTACGCCGTCTCCGGCGTGACGCTCCTCTCCGGCGTCAACAGCGGGGGCAAGACCTCGACGCTCGACCTGCTGGCGCTGGTGACGATTCTCGCGCACATGGGCCTGCCCGTCCCCGCCGAGTCGGCGCGGGTCGAACGCGTCGACGAACTCCACTACTACGCCAAGAGTCAGGGAACCCTCGACGCCGGGGCGTTCGAGGCGACGCTGCGCGACTTCGCTGACCTCGCACGCGGGACGGACTCGCGGCTCGTCCTCGTGGACGAGCTGGAGAGCATCACGGAGCCCGGTGCGAGCGCGAAGATCATCGCGGGCATCCTCGAAGCGCTCGACGGACAGGCGGTGACGGCGGTGTTCGTCTCCCACCTCGCGGGCGAGATACGGGACGCCGCGGCCATCGACGTGGCGGTCGACGGCATCGAGGCAGTGGGGCTCGTCGACGGCGAACTCCGGGTGAACCGCTCGCCGGTGACGGACCACCTCGCGCGGTCGACGCCCGAACTCATCGTGGAGAAGCTAGCGACCGAAGGAGACGGAGCGAGGGCGGCGGACGGGGGCGACGATGCCGGCGGCTTCTACGGTCGACTGCTGGAGAAGTTCTAGCGCCGGCCCCCGACCAGCCGGCCGTCCGCGACGCCGTCCAGCGTGTCAAACGGCGCGTGACCGGGTCGGCGGTCGAAGAACTGGCCGACGGCGACTGACCGGCCATCCTGCCCGCGACAACCATTAAGTAGTCACGCGGGCGAGGTGAAAGTGATGACAGAGGACCCCGAGGAGGGGATGCTGTCGTGGGACGAGTCGGTCTTTCGGGACGAGCACGTCTTCGAGATCGACTACGTTCCGGAGACGTTCGACCACCGGGAGACGCAGCTGGAGAACCTGAAGTACGCCCTCCGACCGGCCGTCCGCGGCTCCCGCCCGCTCAACACGATGGTTCGGGGCCCACCGGGGACGGGCAAGACGACGGCGGTGCTGAAGCTGTTCGGCGAACTGTCGGGCCAGCCCGGCGTGCGCACGGTCCGGGTGAACTGCCAGCTCGACTCGACGCGCTACGCCGTCTTCTCCCGCGTGTTCGAGAACGTCTTCGACTACGAACCCCCCTCCTCGGGCATCTCCTTCAAGAAACTGTTCGGGCAGATCACCGACCGCCTCGTCGACGACGACGAGGTGCTGGTGGTCGCGCTCGACGACGTGAACTACCTCTTCTACGAGAACGAGGCGTCGGACACCCTCTACTCGCTGTTGCGCGCCCACGAGGGGTCGGCAGGGGTGCGAATCGGCGTCATCGTCGTCTCCTCCGATCTGGGGCTCGACATCATGGACGAACTCGACGGGCGAGTACAGAGCGTCTTCCGCCCGGAGGAGGTGTACTTCCCCGTCTACGACGCCGACGAAATCGTCGACATCCTGCAGGAGCGGGTGGATCGGGGCTTCCACGACGGCGTGATCGGCCCGCAGGAACTCGACCGCGTCGCGGAGTTGACCGCCGAGAGCGGCGACCTGCGGGTCGGCATCGACCTGTTGCGCCGAGCGGGGCTGAACGCCGAGATGCGCGCCAGCCGAACCATCAGCGTCGAGGATGTCGAGGAGGCGTACGACAAGTCGAAGTACGTCCACCTCTCGCGATGTCTGCGCGAACTCTCCGAGTCCGAACGGGCACTGGTCGAGACCATCGCCGAACACGACGGCCAGCAGGCCGGGACGGTGTACGAGGCGTTCCACGAGTCGACGGGGTTGGGCTACACCCGCTACTCGGAAATTGTTAACAAACTCGACCAGTTGGGGGTGATCGAGGCCGACTACGCCGACGTGACTGGCCGTGGCCGGTCGCGGTCCCTCACGCTTTCTTACGACGCAGACGCGGTTCTCGACCGCCTGTAAGGCACACACGTACTTGGCGGAACACATTTAGCCACAGGGTTCTGCTTGGTGATAGAGTATGCCACGGGAGACGTTCACACGCCGCAAGTGGCTCGCGGCAGTCACGGGGGGGCTGACCGCGGGCTGTGGGGGACGGGTCGGCGGAGGTGAGACACCGACGGCGACGGCCACCGAGACGCCGGCGACGGCCACCCCGCCACCGACGACATCGACGGGGTCGGCCGGCGAAATCGCGGATGCGTCGACGACGGCCGACGCCTCGTTCGAGCAGGGGTCGGGTACCTGCGCGCTGCAAGCGGACCCGATTCCCGAGGGGACGTGGCCGATGCCCCACCACGACCCCGCGGGGACGAACGCCGCACCCGCGGCCAACGGCCCGACGGGCTTCCCGCTCAACGAGCGCTGGACCATGTCGGCGCTGGAGGCACAGGTCACGTTCCCCGTCGCCGACGACAGTTTCGTCTACTTAGTCGCCGCAGACCCCGACTCGGCACCCAGCGTGCCGACGGCGGCCGTCCTCTGTCACGACCCACGGCGCAACGGCGAGATCCAGTGGCGGTACAAAGTCGACGCCATGCCCATCGGACCCCCCGTCGCTGCCGCGGGCCTCGTGTACGTCCCCTTCGGTCCCCGGGAGGACGCCCGCGTCCTCGCTATCGACCGAACGAACGGTCGACTTCGGGGCGCCTACGACCTCCCTGGGCGGTTCGTGGGCGAACTTGGGACGGCCGGAACGAGCCTAGTGATGCCCAGCGAGGACGCCTACCGCGTCGTCGACGCCCGCACGGGCGAGTTCTGCTGGTCCTTCACGCCGAACGAGGTGCGCCGAACCGACCGCCGGGACCGGAAGATCCGCGCGGCGGCCGTCGGCGACGGCGTCGCCTACATCGGAACGGGCTACCCCGACGGCGAACCGACCACCGAAATCGGCCACCTGTACGCGGTCGATCCGTCCATCGCCGGGATGCGGTGGCACGTGCCGATGGACGGGCCGGTCGGCCGCATCGCCGTCGCCGAGGGCGTCGTGGTCGCGACGACGGGCAACGGCGTCGCGGGGTTCGACCCCGAAACTGGCGAGGCGCTGTGGAGTGCGACCGCCGACGCGTCGGTCCGCCCCGCGACGCTCGCGGTGACGGGTGACATCGCCGTCTACGGTACCCGGCGGACGCTCCACGGTCTCGACCTGAAGACGGGGGCCGAGCGCTGGTCGCTCCCCTTCGGCGTCCGGGGTGACGTCATCTTCGTCGGCGACGTGCTCTACGCCGTCGGCCGGAGCGATCCGACGAGTCAGCGCATCCTGCTCGCCGCCGTCGACGCTCCCTCGGGCAAACTCCGCTGGCAACAGGAGATTTACGACCCCATCGTCGACGTGATGGCCGCGAACGGCTACCTCTACAGCATTACGAGCGACGGCCGCCTGTTCGCGTTCACGAGCATCTAGACGAACTCCGTCTTGCCGCCCGGTCCGTTCGTGAGGTGGACCTCGAAGGGCATCGTCGCCGGATCGGCGGTCACGAGGTCCCAGTACCGCGCGGCGATGGCGTCGGGATCGAGGTGAGTCGGCGGGTCGGACGGAACCACGTCCGGCGGCCGGATCGAACCGTCGAGGACGACGTGGGCGACGTGGACCCCGTCGGGGCCGAGTTCCCGCGCGAGCGACTGCGCCATCCCCCGGACCGCGAACTTGGCGGCCGAGAAGCCGAGCGCGCCCTCTCGGCCCCGGACGGACGTGGTCGCGCCGGTGAAGACGATGGTGCCGGCCTTGTCGTCGCCGTCGCCGGCGACCATATCCGCCGCCGCCTCCCGCGCACACAGGAGCGCACCGCGCGGCCCGGTCGACAGCGCGTGATCGAACGCGTCGAGCGTGATGTCGGACAGGCCCTGCCACGCCGCGCCGCTCGCGTTGTAGACGAGTACGTCGGTCGGTCCCCACGCCTCGCGGACCGTCTCGAACGCGGATTCGACCGCGTCGGCGTCAGTGAGGTCTGTCGGGACGGCGAGTCCCGTGCCCGCCATCCCGTCGAGGTCCGTGGCGAGCGTGTCGAGATACGATTCGGTGCGAGCGAGCAGCGCCACCCGACAGCCCTCGGCGGCGAACCGACGGGCGACGGCGGCGCCGAGCCCCGGTCCGACCCCGGCGACGACGGCCGTGCGTGTCATGGACCCTTCCACGGCCGGCCCGGCCAAAACGCTTCGGCCGATCAGGCCGTTCCGAGTCGCTGGCCGGCTTCGACGATCAGCAGGTCGAGGACCGCGAACCCCGCGCCGACGACGGCGCCGACGAGCGCCGCGACGGGCGTCCCGACGAGCGCGAGCGCCGCCACGAGGACGGGTTCGGCCACGGTGAGGCCCACGGCGGCCACCAGCACGAACAGGAAGCCGACACCGGTGACGCTTCCCCACGTCGCCCCCGGACGGACCGCGCCCCAGCCGTCGCGTCGCGTCGCTCCCAGCCACCGGCGATTCGTCCAGAACGTGAGCCCCCAGAGCGCGAGGTAGAGGCCGAGACCCGTCGCCGTGTGGACGCCCTGCAGGAGCGAGCCGAGCGCGTCGACGGCGTAGAGGAGGAGGAGGGGCGCGGCGAGGAGCGTCGTGGTGTGGAACGAGGCGAGCGTCCACGCGAGGAGGGGGTCGGCGTCCGCGGCTGCGTCGTCGGCCTCCATCGCCCCTTCGGAGTCACCGGCGCTCGCGTCCGTTCCGCCACCGCCCTCAGCCATGCGCCATCACCGCCGCGAGCGCGACGAGCGTGACCAGCGCCAGCGTCGTGAGCGCGTAGCCGCGTTCGAGCGTCGTCGTCGCGGGCGTGGTCGCGTCGCGGGCGGCCCGGACCGCGGCCGTGCGGACCGCCGAGCCGACCAGTACGACGAGGAGCAGGCCGAGTTTGGCGAGGAAGGCCACGCCCCACCGACCGCGAGGGATGGCGGGAGCGAGCGCACCGAGGTTCCCGACGCCGGTCATCACGAGGACGCCGAGCGCGCCCCAGAACGCGACTTCGTAGGTCGTGGCGACGGCGAGTGTCGTCTCCGCGTCCGCGGCGACGCGACTGACGCCCCACGCGAGAGCCCCGCCGCCGAGGGCGACGGCCATGGCGAGAACGTGGAGCCAGCGGACGAACAGGTGAGTGGCGGTGAGGGGGAGGGCGGGGACCATACCGGAGCCGACGGCCGTCGGGACCGTATAGGTACGGTTCGGATCGGGCCGCTTTTGTCGTCGCCGCTGGAGCGTACGCCCATGAAGACACCCGGCGGATCGGACGCGGCGAAGCGTCGCGCGGGTGAACACGCCGCGGACCTCGTCGGCGACGGCGACACCGTGGGGCTTGGGACGGGCAGCACCGCGGCCCACGCCATCCGTGCGCTGGGGCGGGCGGTCGACGACGGCCTCGACGTGCGGGGGGTCGCTACCTCCTACGCCTCCCGCGACCTAGCGCGCGAAGTGGGCGTGCCGCTGGTCGCCCTCGACGCCGTCGAGCGGATCGACGTGGCCATCGACGGTGCCGATCAGGTGAGCGACGAGCTGGCGCTGATCAAGGGCGGCGGCGCGGCCCACGCCCGCGAGAAAGTGGTCGACGCCGCGGCGGACCGGTTCGTCGTCGTCGTCGACCCCTCGAAGGAAGCGTCCTTGCTCGACCGCCCGGTACCGGTGGAGGTGTTGCCGGACGCCCGGGCGACCGTCCGGCGGGCGCTCCGTGATCTGGGCGGGACGCCGACGCTCCGGGCTGCCGAACGCAAGGACGGCCCCGTGGTGACCGACAACGGCAACCTCGTCCTCGACTGCGAGTTCGGCGCCATCAGCGATCCGGGGGCGCTGGCGACGGACCTCGCGACGATTCCGGGCGTCGTCGAACACGGTCTGTTCGTCGGCCTCGCCGACGAGGTACACGTGGGACACGCCGACGGCGTGACCGTCAGACAGGCGGACGAGTGAGAGACGGCAGTACGTCAGTATCGGTGCGCTCCGGACGGGCGGGTGACGGTACACCGGTACGCAGTTACAGGCACCCTACGACGACACACGGGAGTCGTCACTCGGCGGCTCGAATAAATGAGAAGGCTGCAGTTGGGACCGACTTACAGGTCGCGCGGCTGGACGGTCTTTCGGTCGTTCTGCTCGGCACGCCGGGCAGCGTCGGCGAGCAGTTCCTCGACTTCCTCGTCGAGGGCATCGTAGAAGTCCGAAGCGACGTTCTTGTCCTGGAGCGCTTCCTTGACGGCGGCTTTGACGATGAGGTCTGCCATA
>Ga0207757_100134_pt1 | contig 62351 bp, 65 predicted proteins | sample A23P3SouthBayCA_2_FD_187752 | JGI IMG/M metagenome (GOLD analysis project Ga0207757, IMG submission 187752) | Aerobic enrichment media microbial communities from Eden Landing Ponds, California, USA - A23 P3 (2) (SPAdes) | ecosystem: Environmental > Aquatic > Marine > Unclassified | place... | reverse complement strand
CGCGCGCTCGGAATATCAGTCTGGAGTGTCGTCACCGGGCGGAGCCTCTGGAGTCAGTCGCCATGCCGGGCTTGGCCACGACCCCTCGATACTCCGTTATCCGAAGGACCGTAAAGGGATTTCGGTTATCGGTCGGCGACCGACCAGTCACAGTCCTGGCATTTGTACCCCGTGACCAACTCCGTCACCGAGGGCATGTAGGCGACGGCGAGGACGTCGCCGTCACAGTCTGGACACTGACGGTCGGCGTCCTCGATGGCGTCGGCCTCCATGGGAGGTTCGCCCTCGATCAGTTCGGCCAAACGTTCGGCGGTCACCATCCGCCCCTGCACGACGCGGTTCGTCATGGCCCGACGATAGATACGGAGACAGGTAAGCCCTGTGTAGTCGAAGGGATTCGCCAACCGGTAGCTTTTGATACTATGCAGCGGTATGGATCGGTACGGATCGATCATAATGACCAGTGGCGTACACGGCCAACACGGCGGAGGGGTGGGGCCCCTGTGACCGCACCGTACAGCTACGATGGGATGCTTCCACAGGAGTCGGAGTACATCTGTTCTAACTGCGAGTCGACGTTCGACGACGACCACTACCTCTGTCCGGTTTGTGGCACGCTCACACTCGAACGTCGATCGGTCGCCGACAGTTGAGCGGCGCGGTCGGTTCGGTCCAGTGTCTCTGAATTGGCAGAAATATCATTAGCCTGCCGCCGTAATGTCGCGTAGCCGGATCGACTCGGCGTCGCTATGACTTCGTCACCACCCCGCGTCCTCGTCGTCGAAGACGAGATCGAGCTAGCCGAACTGTTCGCCGAGTGGCTCTCCGAAGAGTACGACGTCGGCGTCGCGACCGACGGGGAGGAAGCGCTCGAACTGGTCGACGAGGAGACGGACATCGTGTTACTCGACCGATTGATGCCAGGGCTCTCCGGTGACGAGGTGCTCGAAATGATCCGCGAGCGAGGGTACAGCTGCCGTGTGGCGATGGTGACCGCGGTCGAACCCGATTTCGATGTGCTCGATATGGGCTTCGACGACTACGTCGTCAAGCCCCTGTTTCGAAAGGACATTCAACGGCTCGTCAAGGGACTGCTCGAACGCAACGCGTACGACCGGCACCTCTCCGAACTCTTCGCGACGGCCTCGAAACTCGCCGCACTGGAGTCGCATAAGGAGATGGACGAACTGGCGAACAACGAGGAGTACCAGCAGCTCAAGGAGAAACTCGACCGGACACGGGAGCGAGTCGAAACGCTCGAAGCGGAGATGAGCGAGGGGGACTTCGAGGCCGTGTTCTACGACTTCGACCGCGTCGATCTTTGACGGCCTCTCCGCCCGGAAGGGCGACGATGCTCGCACCGTGTGGCCCGTGCTAGAGGTGCGAACGTGCCGGAGCCTTCGCAACCGGAACGTCAACGGCGGCGTCATCCGGCCATCGCTCCGCTTTCCCGAACGCTTCGCGTCTCGTCAACGCCGAAACGGCGGGATCCTCTCCTCGATGAAAGATAGCCGGCGCTACCGGACGGGAAGCGAGTATCGTCGGATTCATCGCTACGCACGGGGCCTGCTCGGTTGGACTGCCGCGGTCGGTCGACGCGGTGCTGCCTTTCGACGATCGTACCAATCGGCATTTGTCTCGCGGCGTTGACACCCCGGTGTATGGCACAAGTCGACACCAGTACGACCACGCGAAGCGGACGCTCGGTACTGAGCCTTCCAGACAGTCTAGTCGGATATCTGGCAAACGATCTCGCAGTGATCACCGCGATCATCCACATCCTGTTGGCTCCCCAGGTCCTCGGATTCAGTCAGACACTCGCGATTCTCTTTGTCCTCAACGGTCTCGGATTCCTCGGCGGAATAGCTATCTACATGACCGACTACTGGCGACGGGAACTCTATCTCGTCGCCGCGGGGTACGCAATCGTCACGTTCCTGGCCTTCTTCTTTTTCGGCGGGTTCGAGGGCTTCGTGTCGGCGTTCTACATGGGTGACTCGCTCAATTGGAACGCTGTCGGGGCGAAGGTAGCCGAAGTCCTGCTGGCCGTTTGCGCCCTCTATCTGTACGCGAGCGACGCCTGAAACTGCCGGAAGTTCGTTCCACCATCCACCGACGCCTCAGTCCGGCCCGTCGAACACTTTGCCGGGATTCAGAATCCCAGCCGGATCGAGCGCCCGCTTGATCGACCGCATCGCGTCCACCGCCGCCTCGCCGTGTTCGGCCACGAGGTAGTCCTGTTTCCCGAGGCCGATGCCGTGCTCGCCCGTCGACGTGCCGCCGAGTTCGATGGCGTGTTCGACGATGCGTTTCGACACTTCCTTGCCGTGAGCCACGTCCTCGGGGTCGTCCGGATCGACCATGACCGCGTAGTGGAGGTTGCCGTCGCCGGCGTGCCCGAAACAGGGGATGAGGAAGTCCTCCTCCTCGGCCAGTTCCTTCGCGTAGCGGATGATCCCCGGATACTCGCTGATGGGAACGGTCACGTCGCCGGGCGTGAGCGGTGAGAGGTGATCTTCGTACGGTTCGAGCGCCTCGGCGAGTTCGCGCCGCGCCGCCCACAACTCGTCCATCTCGCGGTCGTTCTCGGCCACCTCGAACTCGGTCACGTTGTGGGCCTTGAACACCGACCGGCAGAAGTCGATCTCCTCCTCGATGCCGTGGTTGGCGTGGAACTCGACGAACACCATCGGCACGTCGGGGAGGTCGGTGTCGAGGTGGGCGTTCGACATGGCGGCGCTCAGGCGGTCGATGAGTTCGATTTTCGCCACATCGACGCCGGAGCGAACCGCGTCGAACACCGCGTTGGCGGCGTCGTCCAGCGTCTCGAAGTGGGCGCGGCCGCCGCGAACCTGTGCGGGTCGACCGGCCAACTCGATCGTGACACGCGTGATGATGCCGAGGGTACCCTCGCTTCCGACGATCAGATCACCGAGGTCGTAGCCGGAGGAGGTTTTCACCGCTCGGCTTCCGGTCGTGATCACCTCGCCGGTGGGGAGGACAACTTCCATCCCCAGCACCCAGTCGCTCACCTCGCCGTACTTGACGGTCTTCATCCCGCTCGCGTCGTTGGCGAGCATCCCGCCGATGGTCGAGATGGCGCCCGAGGAGGGGAGCGCGGGGAGAAAGAGGCCGTGTTTCGCCACCGCCTCGTTCACGTCGTCGCCGAGGATTCCAGGCTGGACGTCCACCTGCAGGTCGTCCGGACGTACGTCGAGAACGGCGTCCATCCGGGTCATGTCGAGAGTGATCCCGCCCTCGATGGGGACGGCGTTGCCCTCCAGACTCGTCCCCGCGGCGTAGGGCGTGACGGGGACGCCGTGGTCGGTCGCCGCGCGCATGATCGACGCCACGTCCGCGGTCGATTCCGGCCAGACGACGACGTCCGGTCGGACGCCGTCCTCGCGGGACGTCCCCCAGTCGTGGGAGCGTTGCTCGCGGTCGGCGTCGGACACGGAGATCTGATCAGAGGCAAGCCCGAGATCATCGACGAACGTGGTATCGTGGTGCATAGCTTGGCCTACTCGGGCACGGACAAAGGGCTTGTCGTCCCATCCACCGTCGAACCCGACCCAAATATCTCCAACGATAATTAGAGGGGAGCATTCTCGTACGCCCACCCTGTAATGCCCGTATGCGCGGGAGACCGAGGCGGCGTGGCGTGCCGGACGACCGCGCGGTCTCCGAAGTCGTCGGGTACGTGTTGCTCGTTGCGGTCGTCACCATGGGCATCGTGACGATCCTGTTGCTCGGGGGAGCAGCCATCAGCGAACTCGAATCGCAGGTCACCGACGAGAACGTCGACATATCGCTCGGGAGCGCCAACCAGCGTCTTGGCGCGCTCTCGTCGGCACGGGTGAACTCGACGCGGTTCGAACTTCGCGGAAAGAATCCGAGCGACCTGCGGGTGCACTCGAATACGTCGAGCGGACACATCGATCTCGAAGTCAACGGAGGAACGTGTTCGGCGCGGCTCCCACTGTCGACGATAGAGTACGAACGCGGCGGGGACCGCGGTACACTCGGACTACAGGCCGGCGGGCAGTTCGTCCGGTCCGCAACCGGCGAGTCGAGCACGGTCATCGAGCCGCCCTCTCTCACCGCTGATAACGGGACGCTCGACATCACGACCTACGACGTGAGTGGGAGCATCGACGATCGGACCGTGCTGATCAGAAAAAATGCCACGCTGTCGGAGACGCGGAGCGAGGCAGTCGTGACGGAGCTCGCCCGCGGTGATCCGTCGTGCAATCGTCCGAGCAACGTCACGATTACCGTCCAGTCGCGGTATTATCAGGCGTGGGGCGACCACCTGTCTGACGAGACGGGGCGGTCCGTGACGAAAAATCCGGCCAACGACACGGTCAGCGTGCATCTGAATCAGTCTTGGCTGCCGACGCGGGCGAACGACTCCGGCAACCAAGTCGTGGACCTGAGCGATGACACGATGGCCACGGTCACGTCGAATGGGGGGCCGACGAGCGCCGACTCGTACACATACAGTACGACGACGGACAACCTTCAGGTCGATAAGGGCGTGGGGAACAACTACACTGCCGTTGCCGTCCCACTGGGCAACGGGACACAGTCGAGTTCGATCAAAGAGGTGGACGGCGAAACCGTCTACAGGCGCCCCATCGACATCGTCTTCGTCATCGACGAGTCGGGGTCGATGGGCGAGTCGGCGACAGGGAATCCGGGAAGTAAATCCGACGCTGCCAAGCAAGCGGCGAAGAACTTCGTCGACGAGGCCAACATGTCGAGCGACCGCGTGGCGTTCGTCGGCTTCAACACCTCGGCCACGTACCATCGTATCGAAGGATCGAACCGGTTTTTCACGAACAACACCTCGGAGGCCGACGCGACGATCAATACGTACCGCTCGGACGGCAGCACGGCGATCCAACGCGGGCTCGATAAGTCGAACACGCTCCACGACTTCCGCGCACGAGCGGATGCACAGAAGGTCGTCATCCTGCTCTCCGACGGTGAGAACACGGTGGGCAACAATGCCAACTCGAAGACGCGGGCCCAAGCCCAACGGGCCGCCAAGAACAACGTCACGATATTCACCGTCGGGTTCGGTGACCCCGACGAGGACCTGCTCGAAGGCGTCGCAAACGACACCGGCGGCACGTACCGGTTCGCCGAGAACGCCACCGAACTCAACGACATCTTCCAGAACATCCTCTCGAACATCACGAGCGTGAGCGCCATCGTCCACCGACCGACGACTGCGCAGCTATCCGTTGGTGGCCGTCGAATCAAGCCGGAACTCGGCTACGCGAATCCGGACATCAACCGCATCAACGGCTCCTACGACATCAACGATCCGCGGTATCGCGGGGGCTTCGAGTTCTCCGCCTCCGCGGCCGACGGAAACCTAATCAACGTCTCCGCCGTCTCGTACGACTGCGAGCCGGAAGCCTACGAACTAACTGACGTGTTCGTCAGTAACAATACGACGAACCGGCCGTACCGACGCGTCCGGTGTACCGACGTGGACAACTCCTCCCGGCAGGTGGCGAGTCCGGACGAAGCACAGGTCTTCCTCGACGGGGCGAACATCAGCGACCTCCCCGACGACGACGAGGCGTGGTACCAGTCCGACCTCGTAAACGACACGCTCGCGCCGTACATCTCCGGCGGCGAACTCGAACTCGACAGCAACGAGGCGGTGATCGTCTTCGAGTACAGTTCCGGCGGCGACACCAGCCGGATCGTCCTGCTGTATCAGATCGGTCTCAGCGAATCACGATCGGTGGTCGAAATCTTCGATGTCCGTGAAATCCACGCGACCGTCGACGACTGATCCGTCGCGACGGACGTCCGTGGCGGCCGCGGTCAGGCGAGCAGGCTGACCCGGACGCGAACCAGCCGGATCGAGACCTGGCTGGCGTTACATGTCATCGATCCGCCGCCAGTCGCGGCAAATCCCTGTGCCGCGAGTGCGTCGTCCCAAGCCGCCTGCCACGGTCCCGAGACGGTCACCGTCACGTTCGTCGTCGACGGGGCTGGTCGTGTCGTCGGATAGCGTAGCTGAGTGACGTTTGTCGGCGGCGACGGGTGAATCCGGCGCGCCTCAACGGTCACCGGCCCACCGCTTGCCGCCCCACTGTCCGAGACCAATTGGACGACCGAAACGACGGCGACGCCGTTCGCGGGCGAACACCGAATTGTCGACGGTTCGGAGACGAGCACTGCGCGCTGACGCTCGCTACCACGGGCCAGGATACCCGATTCGTACGACATGTTCCGCCCCTCGTACGCGTAGGTGAGTGCTCGTGGACGGTAGGTCTCGTCGAACACCTGTCCGGTCGTGTTCGTGATAGTGATCGTCACTGTCGTCTCGTTGACGATCGATATTCGACCGCCACCGAGTTCGATCGAATCCCGATACGCCGGACGCGTGCCGCGCGCTATCCCGTCGATTTCGCCACCGATCGCGCGGAGCGTCCCAGTCGACAGATCGGCCTGCTGGGACCGCTGGACATCCTGAAGCGAGGCGAAGCCAACAGTGGTCACGACCCCCGCGGAGGTGACGATGATGGTGAACACGAGTACGAACGCGACCGTGTCGCTGACGGCGCGGTCGGCGTCGTGTCGGGGGTCGGATGGTGGCCGTCGGCTGGGGATCATGATACTGTCTCAGTTCTCGTATCCTGGTTTCCGTTCTCGTCGCGGAGAATCACGTGGATTTCCGCGGCGTCCCCGGAGTAGTATCCGAGGAGGGAGAGTTCGCCTTCGGCACGGTCATCGTACGGCGAGAGGTCGGCCGAGCGGCTCCCGATCACGTTGCCCTCGTCGTCCAACACCTCGACCTCCACTGAGCTGAGGTCGCCGTTGGCGTCGGACAGTTCGAGTTCGACGCTAGAGAGATATTCGGTACCCCAGAAGCCCTCGACCTGTTCGGGCGTCGCCTCCTCGATGACTGGCGAATCCCCGGGATCGACACCCCCGCCGCCACCATCGCCGGCGCCGGTGTTGATGTCGAACTCGGAGACGTAGTTTCGATCGGTTCCCTCGATTTCGTATCGGAAGGCCACCGTGACGTTCCGGTCGGTCATGTCGAACTGGTTGCCGTCGCTATCCCGGAACTTGCTCATCGTGACGGTGGTCTGCTGGCCGCTTGCCAGAGTGACCCCAGAGCCAAAGTCGGCGATGCTTCCCGAGTCCTCGATCCGGAGTACGCCAGACCTGTCGTAGACGCTGGTTCCGTCGACGAAAATCTCGGTCGAGAGCCCGTCGTCCAGTTGGTCAATGTCGGAGTTCTTGGGCTCGATGAGTACCTCCGTGATCCTGATTTCGTCGCTCGCGAAGTTGTTCCTGATATCGAAGCTGACGGTCGCGTTCGTGCCATCGCCGTCAGGATCGGTCACCTCCTTGTCGCCTTCGAAGACGAGCCCCGAGACCCGAAGCAAGCGCGTGACCGAATCGTTCGCGCCGGCCGCGTCCTCGACGGTCAGTTCGACCGGATAGCGCCCGGGGTCGGAATAGTTGTGTGTGGCCGTCGCAGCGGTTGTCTCGTTGCCAACCACGGTGTCGCCGTCGCCGAAGTCCCAGGTGTAGGTCAAGTTCCCGGTTCCGGAGCCACCGACATCGGCGGTGAATCTGATCTGCTCGGACAGCGCTGGTGGGGCCGGCCCGTAGTCGAAGCCGGAGACGACAAGTGCTTGACTGCTCCCAAGGGTCGACCCTCCCGACGAGAGGCTGGGATTGACTCCCTCCGCGACGCCGATGTTCGGTGCCACCGTGACGTCCGCGTCCGCACCGGGTGGCCGGTCGGCTCCCGCCGACGCGGAGATCGTGACCGAACGAGGCCGGGATCGATCGACAGTGATCGTACTCCGGTTGTCGACGGGAACCGTAACCGTCACCTCCAGTTCCGGATCGCCAGTACGCAACTGGATACACGTGCCGCTTCCGGCGCCACAGGAAACGACATCGACGTAGTACTCCGTATCGAGGACCGTCGCCGGAACCTCAATCCGGCGAGACACCGTCCCCCCACCATCGCTCGCGGCATCGAGTGCCGAGACGCTGGCCGAGAGACGTTCACCGATGATTTCCAGTTCCTCGCGGACGGTTCCCTGTCGCCGGTCGTCGACCAGCCCCGACGAGGAGATCAGGAGACCGCTGATCAGGATCGTCGTGATGGCGATGGCGAGCACGTAGGTGAGCGCGGGCGTGGTAGCACGGGCGGATGCCGACGTCGACCACAGCGCCGAATCCCGCACGCGTCAGGCCCCCTCGTAGACCGTCACGGTCTGCGTGTTGTTGTACGAGAGCGGCCCGGATTCGTACCGCGCCGTGACCCCTACATCCCACGCGGCGTACGTGTTACACGGCTCCGCACTCGGTGCCGGACACGGGCCGAGGTTGTTGGCCGTCCCCCAGTCCACCGCGCTGTCGTTCGTGACGATGCTGAACTTGCCGATCGCGTCGTCACCGTCCCGAAACTCGACGGTGTAGGGTCCTTCGAGGGCGTCGAGTCCCGGTTCGACGGCACAGCCGGACGTGAACGACTCCCCAGTGGTGAGATCGAAAAGCGATCGGTTACCGCGCGGGTTGCACGTGGTACCGACGCCGAGTGCGCCAGTCTCGGTGACGACGTCCACCGTCAGTACGGAGCGTCCGGTCGTATTCCGCGAGAACGTGTACGTGGTGTCCGCCCCGGTACCGTCCTCCACCTCGATGACGAACGAGTCGCCGGGGTTCATCGCCGTCACGTTGAAGTTAAGTACGAACCATCCGACATCGGAGTCGTCGACGACCGTCCAATCGGCGTTGCCGCCGTCGGTCATCGTGCTGTCGTTGTAGAGGGTGATTCGGGTGCCAGTAGCCGTCCCGCCGCCGGCACTGACGTTCACGGACGCGCCCCGTCCGCTAGCGTACGTCTCGGCCAGTAAGCCGCTGTAATCGTTCGTCTCCGCACGGATTTGGTCCCTGAGCGCCGCTCGACTGGAATAGTACGGCCGGTCGTGGTTCACGCGGACGGCGATGGCCCTGACGTTCCGGCGTGCCTCCCGGTTGAACTCCGTCGCTTCCGCTCCCTGATCGCCGACCGCACCGGTCGTCGCCGGCCGAGCCGAGAGCTGTGCGGTGTACACCGCCGCCAGTCCCAAGAAGATGAAAGCGATCGCGACAGCCCCGATCAGCATTATCTGTCCGCGGTCACGAGTCACCATACGGTCACACGCACCTCCACGACGTTGTAGACGGGGCCGCTAGACACGTCCGGGATCGGATAGAACGTTGCGGAGTTGACGCTCCGATTCGCGTCGTACTGATCCAGTCGTCGCGGACCGGTGCTCGGTGACGTGAGTCGCATCTCGTCGTAGATGGTGACCGTGTGCCTGGCGGTCACGGCGTCCGACCCCGGCGTCCCCTGATACAGCATCGGCTCCTCACGCATCGGCGCCGGGCCGGGTTGGTGGTAGACGAGAACGACGTTGTATGTCAGACCGCGCGCGCTGAACGTGCGCTCGAATGCGCCGTCGAACAGGTCGACGGGCAGGGTGTTCTCACCGTAACCGACCGTCCGATCCTGCGCCCCGTAAAACGTCCGCCGGAGTGGGTCCCAGTATCTGACGGCGTATGTCAGGTCCCGACGGTCCGCGCTCGCCTGCGTCCGGAGGACATCCTCCGCCTGCGTCCGGAGCGAATCGTCCTGGTTCGCCGTGCCGGCGTCCGGCGGGACGACGACCGTCTGTAGCGCCAGCAATACCGATGTCAGGACGACAGCCGCCGCGACGAACCCTTCCAGTGTGAACGCCTGCGCACGATGTGGTCCTCGCATGTTACCACACCCTCACGACGAGTCGATACCGCGTGCCACCCAGCCGTACGATCCGCGTCGTCGTCGCGCCGACTTGGCCGGCGTAGCTGTCGCCAGCGGCAGCGACTATCGTCGTCCCGCCGGTGCCGATATCGACGGTGACACCCTGGAGCGTTTCGAGCGTGACGTTCGCACTTGCCGTCGCCGTGAGGCTGTAGTTCGCGCGAAGAGCGTCGTCGTTGCCGTGCCACACGAAGAACTGACGAGTTCGCGTCTCGTTCAACCGATTGGCGCCGTCGTCGCCCGTCAGGTCGGTGAACACCGACACCGTCAACCGGTCGGCAGTGTACGCCCGCTGCTCGATTTCGGCGTCACTCGACGCGAGTGTCGACGGGAGGTACGCGAACACGAAGAAGACGGCCAGAAGGAAGACGCTCACCCCGACGGCGAAATCCTGAGTCGTCTGTCCGCGATCCCGGCTCATCCAACCACCAGCCACACGGCAAGCGCGATCGTCTGGAGGATCACCACGAACTTGATCCCAGCCATCATCTTAGCCGTCCGGATGTAACCGCTGATGATCCCCGAGAGGATCGCCTGGAGCGTCACTGCGTGGAAGAAAAGCAGTGACAGCAGTTGCGTGTCGATGCCGCCGCCGAACTGCGAGGCGCCGCTCCCGCCGCCGCTGCTGGCCTGCTGGGTGAGCCCCGCCATCACGTCGAGAAACTGCGTCTTCAGGATGGCCATCACGCCCAGCAGGGTGAGGTAGGTCATCAGGATGATCGCCACCTGCATCCGGGTTCGTGACCGCCGTTCGCGTTCGATGTCGTCCTGGTTCTCGCTGGCCTGTGCCGCAGTGGTCAGAACCTGCGTGATCTGACTCGACGCCTCTTGTGCCTTGCTGATGAGTTTGACCGTCCGCGCCAGCCGTGGGATGTGGTACCTGTTGTTGAACTCGACCAGCGCCTCCCGCAGGCTCATCCCGTAGTTCACCTTGGCGTAGATCACCTCGAACTCGTCGGCCAACTTCCCAGAGGATGTGTCGGCGACGGTGTTGACCGACTCCAGCAGCGTCTGCCCCGTGTCGTTCGCGCTCGACAGTTTCCGGAGGTTGTCGGACAGCTTGCCGGTGATCGCCGCGCGGGATCGGACGTTCCACTCGTGGAAGACGCCGAGGGGGACGAGCGTCAGATAGAGCGGAACGTACACCCACACGAACGTCCCCCAGACGGGTGCCTTCACCATCCCGTCCCACGTCGTCGGTGCCGCGCCACTGACCCCCGCGAACGCGACCAGCACCAGCGCCGCCGGGAGGGTCATCACTAGCGTGAACGCCGGATTGTCCCGGAAGAAGTGGTGGGGGTGCTGGAGGAGCTGTTTGGTCTGAAAGGTACCTTCGCGGGATTTGATACGGTCGAAGACCCCGAACTCGCCGACGTAGTGCTCGATCAGTCCCAGGTGGAAGAGGCCCTCGTTGGACGGACGCCCCACTCGGTCGCTCTCGCCGGGGTCGAGGTAGCCGTCGCCGGGTTCGTCCTGTTTCACCGTCGATACCAACACCAGAAACATCACGCCAGTCAACGGGATGAGGGCGTACACCGTCGCGTACAGCATGATGGTCTGGGCCTCGCCCAGCATGCTCATGATGACGAGGATGATGATGAGCAGGAGGGGGAACAGCGAGAGGGTCATGTACATCTCGCCGAACAGTTCCAGCGTGTCGAGCGTGACCTCCTGTTGCTGTTTGGCCGTCCGCATGTGCTTGTCCTTCTTGTCCGAGAGGAACGCCTGCATGTTCCCGCCGGAGTTGACGATGGAGAGCATATCCGTCAGGAACTGCGAGAGGTCGTCGCTCGGCGTCTCGATCGCCTGTTGCTGGATAGCGTTCCGGTAGTCCGTTCCGAAGTACTCCGTCTCCTGAACGATGCTCTGGAACTCGCGGGCCACCTCGCCGTACGTGTCCTCGGCCCGTGCCATCGCCTCCAGGATCTCCAGTTGGTTCAGCCCCCCGACCGACAGCGCGTACATGAACGAGATGGAGTCCGAGAGCAACATGTTGATCTCGCGCTCCCGGGAGGACGCCCGCGAGTACGGAATAGCGACGAGCGTGCCAAAGCCCGTCGTGAAACCGATAGACCCCATCACGAGGCCGACGATCGCGATAGCCGCGGGAACCTTCACCGCCTCGATGATAGCGACCGCCGTCTCGTTGGGGATTCGCGCTCCCGTCGAGAACAGTTCGGGCGAGACGAGACCGAACGCGAAGAGACTGTAGCCGGCGAACGTGCCGAGCGCCCACAACACGCCGCCGAGGAGGACGCCGACCGCGAGCGCTCGCGAGAGATAGAGTTCGACGGTCGTCGCCATCCGAGCCTGCACCAGTTTCGTCTCCACGTCGCCCACGAAGTCGCCGTCGTCGTCGAACAGCAACCGGTAGAGCGGATAGAACAGATCGCCGAGGCTGTCGACGCTTCGATCCAAGCCGCTCCCGGTGTCGAGACTCACGTTACTCCTCCTCGTCCGCGCTCGTATCGGTCACGTCACCGAACCCCCACTCGTCCATGTCGGCCGCCGTGTCGTCCGTCGCTACATCCCCGTCGGCCGACGTATCCCAGCCGGCCGTTTCCACTTCGTCCGACGGCGTATCGGTCGAGCCGACGTCGGCCGACGGCTCGTCGTCGAACGAGATGCCAAAGTCGTCAGTTTCGTCGACCGAGACATCGTCAGCCTCGTCGACCGATACGTCGCCGGTCTCGTCGAACAGTGACCCGTCGTCGAGGTCGACCGCCCCCTCGGGCGCGTCCGCGTCGAGGTCGACCGCCTCGGCCGGCGACGCTCCGTCCCCGGCGTCGGGGTGGCTCTCCTCCCGGACCTCGGGGTCGGCGGTCACGTCGGCGGCGGCGTCCATTTTCGTGAGCGCCGCGTCGATGCCCGGCACTTCCTCGCCGCGGTAGTCCTCGAACAGCTCCGTCTTCGCGCGGTCGAGGAGGTCTGCACACAGCTCCAGTCCCTCCTCGTTCGGATCGGGACGCGGCACCATCGCCTCCTTCTCGGGGTCGATATCGATCAGGACCGACTCCATCTCCCGGAGGTCCTCCAGACTGCGTTCGAGCTGGTCGTTGGCCATCAACGCGAGGATGGTGTCCTCGTCGTTGATGAACGCCTGCACCGTGGCGGCGACCTGCGTGTAGGTGTTGAGCCCGTTCTCGATGAGATAGGCGAGGACGACTTCGCGTTTGAACAGCTCCTCCTCCAGCGTCGACCGCGTCCAGCCACGGTCGAACCGGATCTCCTCGAGGGTGTTGGAGTTGCTCATCCGGAGGAACTCGTCGGTCTCGGCCTGCCACTGGTAGACGTCTTGGACGTTGATCTCGTCGTTCTCGGCGTCGTAGAAGTTGATCTCGGTGAGGTTCTTGTTCCGGCGGACTTTGGTACCGCCCACACGGGTCTGAGTCTGGATCGACACCAGATCGAGCGCCGAGAACATCGTCTTCGAGACGTTGATCGGGTCGGTGGTGAACCGCTTGAGCACCTCGCCCACGCTGTCGGCGTGAAACGTCGTCAACGTGGTGTGACCGGTGGACATGACCTGGAAGAGGGTGCGGCCCTCCTCGCCACGGATCTCGCCCATGACGATGTATTCGGGGCGCTGCCGAAGCGCGGCTTCCAGCAGGTCGAACTCGTCGACTTCGCCCTGTTCGTCGTCGGAGAAAGAGGGCCGGGTGACGGAGGCCACCCAGTTGCGCTGTGGAAGCTCCACCTCGCGGGTGTCCTCGATGGAGACGATTTTCGAGTTCGAGGGGATGAAGAGGGAGACGGCGTTCAGGCTGGTCGTCTTCCCGGACGCGGTCCCACCGGCGAAGATGAGGGACTTGTTGTTCTCGATGGCGAGCCACAGGTACGCCATCTCCTCCAGCGAGAACGTCTTCCAGTTGATGAGATCGACCGGGGTAAAAGGAACGTCCTTGAACTGGCGGATGGTGTAGTTGGTGCCGTGGTCGGACACCTCCTTGCCCAGCGTGAGCTGGGCACGCGAGCCGTCAGGGAGGGTGGCGTCGATCTGCGGGCGGCGCTTGCTGATCCCCTTGCCCGACCGCTGGGCGAGTTTGACGACGAAGTCGTCGAGTTCGTCGTCGCCGTGGTAGATGTTGGAGATGATCTGCTCGTAGTCGCTGTGGTAGACGAACACCGGGGAGTGGTAGCCGTCACACGAGATGTCCTCGACGTTGATGTCGTGTTTGATACCGTCGATGCGCTCGTAGCCGATGAAGTCGCGTTTGAGGTAGTAGAGCAGTTTTTCGACCTGGTACTCCGAGAGGCGGTCGGCATCCTCCTCGATCAGGACGGGTTCGGGGCGGACGCTGAGCCCCGAGAGCTCCTCGTCGAGGGCCGGTGACGGCCGCCAGCCGAGACGGGAGAGAAGGCGACCGACGCGCCCGTCGGCGTCCTCGATACCGACACCGCTTGCGATCGTGTCGAGCAGGCCGCTGCCGGAAGTTCGGGCGTAGAGGTCGTATCGTTCGAGCAGGGCGTATGTCTCGTCCTGAATCACCCGTTCACGCTCGTCGAGGCCGCCGGCAACCTCCACGTCCGCGTACTTGATCGCGTTCTGGAGTTTGGCCCGCAGGAACTCGAGCAGGTCGTCCTCGATGGGTGTCGTGTGGGGCTGGACCACGTAGTACTTCTTTTCGTTTTCCTTTCGCGACTGGAAAATGACGACGTAGGCGTAGGGTTTGTTCACCCAGTAGCGGTCGATCTCCTCGAAGTGGGTCTTCTTCTCCAGCGGCACCGTCTTCTCCAGGTCGTACCGGTTGGTGACCGTGGTGGTGTCGAACTCGGTCCGGAAGAACGCGTCCTCGTCCAGCGCCTCGTCGACGTCGACCGTCCGCTCGTCGACCACGTCGTCGAGTTCCGCACCGAGGTCGGCAGCGAACGAGAGTACGTTCTCGGTTTTCTCGGGGTCGAATCCGAGGGTGTCGCTCGGATCGAACGGCACCGTCTCCCCCGAGTCGTCAGTCGGCGGGGCGCCGTCCGCGTCGTAGTAGAACTCCTGCTTGTAGTCCTCCCAGGTCCAGAGATCCTTGACGACGGGCGTCTCGCCGTCCTGGGCCCGCGTGACGGCGGCGTCGAGTTGCGTCGCTGCGGCCTCACCGGCCGCAAGCAACGCGGAGAGCTCCGAACGGTCGACCGCGTCGTGACCCGGACCGACAGCGGCCGCGCCGTCGAACCCCTTGGGATCGGAGCTCTCGGCGTCGTCGATAGCCATTGAGCGGACCAGGGTGTTCACGAATATAAATTCTGTTGGCCGATCTAGACGCATGATAATTGGACGATAGATACCGGAACAATCTCGAACGTTTTTTGAATGGGTGTCGCATAGCAGCTTGCACGACCGAACCATGACATTCAGTCGCAGGAAGATCGTCGCGGCCGCTGCCGGATTTGTTGGCTCACTGGCAGGATGTGCGGGGGGCTCCGGTGGCGGCAGTGACGGCGGAGGCGGTGACGAGGCGACGGCGACCGAGACGGCGACCGAGACGGCAACCCCGGAACCGACGGCGACGGCCACCCCGACGCCCTCCGGGCCGCCGGAGGACGCGCCGACGTTTACGATTACCAACGAGAACAAGACGTTCGTCCCGATGGTCGCGGAAGTGGACCCGGGAACCGTCGTCGAGTGGACCACCGAGAGCCTCAGTAGACACAGCGTCACGTCGATGTCCCCCTCGGCCTCCAAGAGCGGCCGGCGGGCGTGGAACCGGGAGATCGCCTCGGACTGGGAGATGGACCAAGACATCGGCAGCGAACCGGTGACTCACTACTTCCCCGAACCGGGCGTCTACGAGTACAAGTGTAACTACGACTTCGGCCACATCGGCGGCTGCGCAGCCGTCGTCGTCGGCGACCAGGACTACGATCAAGAAAAACTTCCCTGCGAACCGCAGTAACTGCTTCCGGTCCGATCGTCTCGCCCCGTCGCTCCATTTGCGCCGGCGTCGCCGGCCTCGTCGTCAACTCACGAGCACGAACGCGAGCCGTATCGCCGCCACGGCGCCGACGAGGTTGACGACGGCGTACCACGCCGCGAGGCGTCGATCACCGGTTTCCCAGAGCTGCACCGTGTCGACCGAGAACGACGAGAACGTCGTGTACGAGCCACAGGCCCCGGTCCCGACGAGGTAGAGTACATCCACATTCGCCCCGAGCGCCGTGACGAGGGCGAGGACGAAGGAGCCGACGACGTTGACCGTGAACGTTCCGTAGGGGAATCGCCGGCCGCGGGCGGCGGCGGCGGCGCTCACGTAGCGGTCCGTGGCGTAGCGCAGCAGGGCGCCGACGGCCGCGCCCGCGCCGATCAGGTAGGCGGGGGCCGCCAACGCGGGAGTCGCCATTCAGACGCCCCCGTCCACGATCTGCGCGAGGCGCCGCCCGCCGAGGACGGCGACGAAGCCGAGGGCGTACATCGCGGCGACGTACGCGAGACCGACGGTCGTCGGCGACTGCACCGCCTCCAGTGCGAACGTGCTGTACGTGGTGAACGACGAGAGGAAGCCGGTCGTGGCGGCGTAGCTTGTCTCCTCGGCGATGACGCCGACGAGTTCGGCCTCGTAGACCAGAAAGCCGAGAGCGAGACAGCCAAGCACGTTCGCGGTGAACGTCCCGCCGAGACCGGGGACGGCGACTGAGACGACGTGACGGAGGTTGGCGCCGGCGAAGCCGCCGACGGCGACGAGAAAGACCAGTTCGATCGCCCGGAGCCGTGACGCCGTCTGGCGGCTCATGGCACGACCAGTCGACCGACAGTGTGGTCTGCCGACTGCGAATCGGGGGACGGTGGAGATGCAGTGCGGAGCATGTGAACGACGGGTTGTCGGATCTTCACCGCGGGGTCGTACTCGTTACGGCGGAGGGAGGACGAGCATCGCCGTCGCTCGTCGGGGGGAAAAGCGGGAAGAGGGAGGGAGGGAGAGATCAGCTCTCGGTTTCGGCGGTCGACGTTTCGGTCGTCTCGGTCGTCGACGTCTCCGTCTCCGCACCCGAACTCGACTCCTCGGCGCCCTCTTTCAGTTCCTCCTCGATCTCTTCACGACCGCGTCTGAACTCACCCATCGCCTGCCCGGTCGAACGGGCCAGCTTGGGGATCTTGTTCGCCCCGAACAGCAGGACGAGCACGAAGAGGACGATGAGCAGCTCCGGCCCGCCGGGCAACCCGGGGAACAGTGGCACGATTGCGTTTTGCATCACTACCTTCCGCTAGCCTGTTCGCAATTATAGGCTTTTTGCTGTTCTCGACCCGCCGGCGGTCGCTGACGAATCAACCGGAACCCACACGCGTATACCGCAGTCGTCCAAACGTCGCGTATGGTCGATATCGGCGACGAGGCTCCCGACTTCACCGCCCCGCTCGCGAACGGCGACGTAGAGACGTTCACGCTGTCGGATCGTCTGGACGAGGCGCCCATCGTCCTGGCTTTCTTCCCGGCGTCGTTCACGCCGACCTGCACCAGCGAGATGTGTGCGTTCCGCGATCGGATGGCGAAGTTCGAAGACATCGACGCGACGGTGTACGGTATCAGCGTCGACCTCCCCTACACGCTCAACGAGTTCCGGGACCAGAACGGGCTGACGTTCGGCCTCATCAGCGACGAACGGCGTGAACTGATCGACGCCTACGACGTGGCCGATGCGTTCTCGCCGGGCAACATCCGCGTCGCCCGGCGCGCCGTGTTCGTCGTCGACGGCGACGGCCGGGTGACGTACCGATGGCTCGGGGACAGCCCGAAACAGGAACCCGACTACGACGCGGTACGCAGGGCGGCGGCCGACGCCACTGCGTGAGCCAGCGGCCTTTTCTCCGCCCGAGTGCAACGGCGTGTATGTCCACCGATGCCGACGGCCGTGGGTACGATCCGGACGCCGCCCACGCCTTCCCCGACGAGAAACTGAACCGTGTCCTGTCGACACTGATCGACGACCCGGAGGTACAGGCGTATCTCGACGCACAGAACGTCAACGCCGTCACGCGCAAGGGGTACAACGATCACGGGCCGAAACACATCACCATCGTTCGAAACCGAGCGCTACGCCTGTACGAACTGCTGAAACGCGCCGGTATCGACTTCAACGGCGCCAGCGATCAGGGGCTGGAAGAAGCTGACGAACCCGTCATCGTGGCGCTCGCGGCCACGCTCCACGACGTGGGGCACGTCGTCCACCGCGACGGGCACGCCTACTACTCCATCCCGCTCGCGTCGGACATCCTCGACCGACTCCTGACGGCGTGGTACGACACGGGCGAAGCAGTACGGGTGAAAGCCGAGGCGCTCCACGCCATCCTCTGTCACCACACGGAAGAGGACCCCCTCACTCGGGAGGCGGGCGTCATCCGGGTCGCCGACGCCCTCGACATGGAGCGTGGCCGATCACGCATCCCCTACGAGAAGGGTGGCCGCGGCATCAACACCCTGTCCAGTCAGGCGATTCGAAACGTGACGCTGGCGGAAGGCGAGGGCACGTCGGTTCTCGTCGAAATCGAGATGGTGAACGCCGCCGGCGTCTATCAGGTCGACAACCTGCTGAAGTCGAAGCTCCAGGACTCGATGCTGGAGGAGTACGTCCGCATCGTCGCGGTCAACACGAAAGAGGAGAGCGGGCTGGTCGAACGGATCGAACTCTAATCGACGACGGTTTCAGCCGTGACGCCGCCGAGTTCGAGCGAGCCGCCGAGCGTGCGATTCGGATAGGGGATGTTGATATCCTCCTCGTCGAAGCGCTCTTTGACCGCAGTGACGTACTCGCCGCGAGTCTTGACGAAGTCCGACCGACTCGGGTCGTCGATCCAGACGCGCGATTTGAGCACGACCGACGAGTCGCCGAGTTCGGTCAGGCGGACGGAGGGGGCCGGGTCCTCGAGGATATCGGGGTGGGCGTGGGCCTCCTCGAGAATGATCTCGTTCGCCCGTTCGATGTCGTCGTCGTAGCCGATGCCGAAGGGGACCTGCAGGCGGAGCTGTTTCTTCGCGACAGGGTTTTTGATCACCCCGTCGGTGAGCTGGGAGTTCGGCACGGTCAGAAGCTCGTTGTCGAAGGTCCGAACCCGAGAGACGCGAAAGCTGATGTCCTCGACGATACCGGCGTTGCCGTCCCACTCGATCCAGTCACCGATCTTGAACGGCTTGTCGGTGAAGATGAAGATGCCGGCGACGAAGTTGGCGAGTACGTCCTGCATGGCGAAGCCGATGGCGAGCGTCGCCGCGGCGGCCACCGTCGCCAGCGACTGCAGAAAGTTGCCGTAGCCCGCGAAGCCGAAGGCGATGGCGATGCCGGCGAAGACGACGATGACGGACGTGAGCTTCCGGAGCGGTCGCCTGGCGTGCACTTCGAGTCCGCGGGTGTCCATCACGCGGTCGACGAGCGGGAGCACGACCGCACGCCCCACGAGGTAGACGGCGACGAGGACGATGACGAAGGCGATGGCCGATCCGATCGTCGCCGCGTACGGGATCCCATTGTCCGCGAGAAATCGCGCGATTGCGCCGCCACCCGCCTGCATCGGAAGCGCGGTCATCGATAGAGGACCGCGGTGTTCCCCCGCGTCTCGACGACATCGGCGTCGACACGCTCGGCCAGATCGGTCGCCAGCGACTCCACGTCCGTCCCCCCACGGGCCGAGCGCAGGAACTTCACCTTCACCAGCTCCCGATCGTTCAGCTGGTCGTCACACTCCCCGACGACGGCGTCGACCCCACTCTTGCCGACCCACACCGTCACGTCGAGGTCGTGGGCCCGCTTGCGCAGCGCTTGCGTATCCATACACGCTACTTGCGCCGAATAGGTTTGAAACTTTATAAAAAAGGGCGCCACGATGGACTGAGACGCCGAGCATCACCCAGACGGTTTATTCTAAGTCGGTACCGGTGGGCCGCCGAGACGGTCCGGCGGCCCGCCGGTAAACAGTTACAATAATCCGTATCAGTCGTACGGATACCGGGCCGTCGCGCCACAGTCACAGCGGACGACGACGTGGCCGTCTTGGAGCCGGATGCGGGCGTTCCGCCCGGGACGGAGGTAAGTGTCACAGGCGTCGCAGGTGAATCGGCGGAACGTGCGAGGAAGGGTGAGCCGGTTGCGCTCGGCGATCCGGCGCGCCAGGCGGACGTACTCCCGGGCGCGGTCGTCGTGGCCCTCGTCGACGGCCGCGCGAGCAAGGGCTTCTAGTCGCTCGATGCGCTCCGCGGCGATGCCCATACGCGAATCCGGGCCGCGGGGTGGCAAAGGCCTTCCGACACCGGCGAGCGGTGCGATCGGCGGTGACGCTATCGGTAGCGTCAAGAGCGTCACCGGTCAATCGCCGCCCGTGCGGGTGCTGAACTACCTCGAACTGGAGAGTCGGCTCGACCGGAGCGGTATCGGCACCGCCGCCGACCAGCAACGCGCCGCACTGGCGACGACCGACGTGTCGGTCGTCACGTCGCCGTGGCGCGGTGGATCGCCGGGGCGGGTGGCCGCCAACGCGCTCCTGGGCCGGGGCGCCGTCCGCGAATACGACGTGGCTCACTGCAACATGATCGGCCCGGGAACCGTCGCAGTGGCGCGCCACGCCAAGCGCACGAAGACGCCACTGGTGCTCCACGCCCACGTCACGGCGGAGGATTTCGCCGAGAGCTTCCGCGGCTCTACGCATCTTGCGGGACCGCTTCGCCGCTACCTCCGCCGGTTCTACTCGCAGGCCGATCTCGTCCTCTGCCCGAGCGCGTACACGAAGCGCACCCTCGAGTCCTACCCCGTCGACGTGCCGATCCGAGCGATCACCAATGGCGTCGACACCGCGTCGCTGGCGGGGTTCGAGGACGTGCGCGAGGAGTACCGCGAGCGGTTCGCCCTCGACGGGTTGGTGGTCTTCTCGGTCGGCAACGTCTTCGAGCGCAAGGGCCTCACCACGTTCTGCCGCCTCGCCGAGGAGACCGACTACGAGTTCGCGTGGTTCGGCCCCTACGACACGGGGCCGCAGGCCTCCGAGACGGTGCGTCGCTGGACCACGGACCCGCCGGCGAACGTCACCTTCACCGGCTGGGTCGACGACAAGCGCGGCGCCTTCGCGGCCGGCGACGTGTACTGCTTCCCGACCAAGGCCGAAAATCAAGGCATCGCCGTGCTGGAGGCGATGGCCTGTGGCAAGCCCGTGGTTCTCCGGGACATCCCCGTGTTCGAGGAGTTCTACACCGACGGCCACGACTGTCTGAAATGTGAGACGCGGGCGGAGTTCCGCGCGGCGCTCGATCGACTGGCCGACGACCCCGATCTCCGCGAGCGGTTGGGCGAGAACGCGACGGAGACAGCGGCCGAGCATTCGCTGGAGCGGGTGGGCGAGAAACTCGTCGACGCCTACCGAGACGTCCTCGACGGGACAACCTGACCGGACGAGCGAAGTCACAAGCGATTAACCCCTCCTCGTCGAATCGCCGCCAATGCGTTCGGTCGCCGTCTTCACTGACACCTACCTGCCCACCGTCAACGGCGTCACCTACACGGTCAAAGCGTGGCGCGACTGCTGGGCCGACCGCGGCGGCCGGATGGACGTGGTCTACCCCCGAACCGACGGCTACGCGGCCCGCGCTGGCGAGTACCCGGTCGAGAGCCTCCCGTTTCCCTTCTATCCCGGGTTCCGACTGGGCATCCCCTGGATCCCCCGTCGCGTCCGGGACGTGGATGTCGTCCACGCGCACACACCCTTCGCCGTCGGCCTCGCAGGCCTGCGGTTGGCGCGGCGGACGAATCGGCCGTTCGTCGCCTCGTATCACACCCCCACGGCAGAGTACGCCGACTACGTGGCGCCGAGCGACGCCGTCGAGCGCCTCGTCGAACGCGTGAGCGAGCGGTACGAGCGGTGGTTCCTCGACCACGCGGACGCCGTCCTCGCGCCGAGCGACGCCACCGCCGCTCACCTGACCGACGAGGTGGGCGTCTCGGCGCCCGTGACCGTCGTGCCGAACGGCATCGACACGGAGCGGTTCCGTCCCGTCGACACCGCAGCCTTCCGCGCCCGGCACGGCCTCGACGATGCCGGCACGCTGCTCGGTTACACCGGGCGCCACGGCTACGAGAAGCGGCTGGGTGACTTGGTCGCCGCTGCGGCGACCTTGGACGTGACGGTCGTCTTCGGCGGCGATGGACCGGCTCGCGAGGAGCTAGAGCGGCGGGCGACCGAGCGCGGCGTCGACGCCCGCTTCCTCGGCTTCCTCGACCGCGAGGAACTCCCGGCGTTCTACAGCGCGCTCGACGCCTTCGTCTTCCCGAGTCCGATCGAGACACAGGGACTCGTCGCGCTCGAAGCCAACGCCTGCGGGACACCAGTCGTGGGCGCGAACGACGGCGCCCTCGCCGACACCGTCGAGGACGGCGTCACGGGGTATCACTTCGAAACCGCGGACGTGGAGTCTCTTCGGGATTCGATACAGCGGACGCTCGCCGAGCGCGAGCGACTGAAAACGTCGTGTCTCGACCGCCGGGATCGACATGGCGTCGACCGGGCAGTCGACCGACTGGCCGACGTGTACGACCGGATCAGTTAGTCGTCCTCGATCGCCTGCGCGATCCGCTGGAGCTGTCGGGTAACGTCACGAACCTCGTCGCGGAGCTGTCGCACCTCGCGGACGAGTTCCTCGTTGCCGACCGACTCCTCCTCGCCACCGCGGCCGCCACCCATGCCCGGCGGGCCGCCACCGCCGCCCATGCCCGGCGGACCGCCACCGCCGCCCATGCCCGGCGGGCCGCCACCGCCCATACCACCCGGGCCGCCGCCGCCCATCATGCCGCTCATCATCTGCGCGAAGGGGTTGCCGCCCTCGCCACCCATCATCTCCTCGGGGTCGGGGCGCTCGCCCTCGTCGCGTTCCTCGGCGCGGCGCTCGCGAATCTCCTCGACGCGCTCGCGGAAGGACTTCTCCTCCCCTTCGCTGTCGGCTTCCTCGCCACCCTCTGCCGGAGCGTCGTCGCCAGTGTCGTCGTCTGCCATGGAACCGAGTTCACAACCCACGCCGAAAAGGGTTGTCGTCTCCGGAGTGCAGTCGAATCGGAGACGTTTTTTACTGACGGTTGGGAGGTGTGGTATGGCTACCCGTGACTGTTGCGACGACGGAGCGACGCTCCCCGGAGTCGTCCCGTTCGATCCCTCCCCGCTGAGCCGGTTGAGTTGGGAACTCGGCTCACGTATCGTCGACGACGACGAGTCGATACGACTCGGCCGGTGGGAGCACGTGGAATCCTCGCGGTCACTCACCTTCTTTCAGGTGACGGGTGAGACGGTCGTCATCCGTATCGAGACGCCCATTGGCCGCGAGCGGTTCTACGGCGCGGCGCTGATGGATCTGTCCGACGTACGCCCCGCGCTCGACGACACACCCTCGTGGAGTCGCGCCTGAGACGGATTGTTGGAACGATGCGGCGGCCGCTGTCTCCGTGGTCGGCGACCCCCGAAAATGCCGGGCGACGGTGACTACCCGAACGCGCTGAGACTCGACTGGAGGCGGCGATCCGTCTCCCCGTCGATCACCTCGTACCCCACGAGGTCGCGCAGGTCGACCGCGTAGGTATTTCCGGCGTGATCGAGCACGAGCAGCCGGCCCTTCGTCCCCCGGACCATCCCCGTCGCCAGCGTCTCCGTCACCGGCCGCTCCGAGCAGTCGAGCCCGTAGTCGAAGTCGAACGTCTCGATCGGGTCGAAGTCGTCGAGGAGCGCCTGCCACGCCGCCTCGTCGACCGCCCGGCCGAGCCCCGCCAGTTTCTCGGAGACACGCACCCGGTCGGGAATCGCCGTCGCCAGTTCAGCCTCGATTTCGCGGGCAATCTCGCCGTCGTCGACGGTCCGAACGTGGGCACCGCGGTCCGCCCCCTGTTCGCGGAGGCGCGTCTCCAGTCGCCACGCCTTCGTGACCCCCACTTTGAACGTGTCCGGCGCGAAGGCGGCGAGGTAGAGGGCGTGGTCGTCGAAACAGTCCTTCTCGTCTTTGAGGCAGGTGCCGGTACATCGGGCACACACCCACGTCGACGCGTGGACCTCGCAGTGCGGAGCGTCGTCGGCGTCACAGGGACGGTGACCTTCGTCGGTGACGACACCCGCGCAGTGGCGGTCGCGGAGGCGGTACGAGAGATCGACGCCCGGATCGAGAGCGACGTACTCGACGTGGTCGGAGTCGTCCCCGTCCGAATCGCTCACGAGAAGGCCGCCATCGCTCGTATCGTAGCCGACGATCTGCACGGCCGATCCAACGAGGGCGGCGAGTAAAGGCGTATCTATACGATTTCGTCGATCAACTGCCGGGTCGCCCGGCGGACGGCGTCGTCGCTCGACTCCGGCGGCTCCCACCCCAGCGCCGAGAGTTTCTCGATCGAGAGGCGCATCTTCGGCACGTCGCCCGTCCATCCGCGGTCGCCGCCCGTGTACTCGTAGGTCGGGTCGAGGCTCAACTCCTCGCTCACGATGTCGGCGATGCGGTTGACGGAGGTGGTGGTCCGCGAGCCGAGGTTGTACGTGTTCAGCGTCGCGTCCGCGCTCTCGACGACGTGGTGGATGGCGTCGACGCAGTCCTCGACGTGGAGGTAGGACTTCTCCTGGCGACCGTCGCCGAGGATGACGAGCGTCTCGGGGTCGTCGCACAGTTTCTCGATGAAGTCCGGGACGACGGTGCCGCGCTGGCCCGGGCCGACGATGTTGGCGAAGCGGAACGTCCACGCCTGCAGGCCGCGGGAGTGGGCGTACGTCGACACCAGTCCCTCGTCGGCGAGCTTGCTCGCGCCGTACTCGCTGATGGGTTCGAGGGGGGCGTAGTCCTCCGGCGTCGGCCGGGGCGCTTCGCCGTAGACGGTCGAGGAGGAGGTGAAGACGAAGCCGTCGACGCCTACCTCGACGGCGCGTTCGAGGAGGTTGTAAGTCATCTCGGTGTTCTCCTCGAACAGCTGCCGGGGATCGGCGTAGTTCGTGTCGGTGTAGGCGGCGAGATGGAAAATCACGTCCACGTCCGCGGTAACCACGTCGGCCACGTCGTCGGGGTCGGTCACGTCCGCGACGACGAGCTCCGCACACTCGGGAATGCGGTCGGCCTCACCCTTGGAGAGGTCGTCCGCCACGACGACATCGTTGTCGGGGGCGAGCCGCTTCGCGAGCTGTGAGCCGATGAGGCCCGCGCCGCCGGTGATCACCACGCGCCGGTCGGTGAGTTGCATATCCACTCGTCCGCCGGCCCGCGCAAGTGCCTTCCGGTCCGAAAGTCGTTACCCCCTCCACCCCGTCCGCACGCCCATGCAAGACACTCCGGAGGTCGTCGTGTTGCGACTGGGCCATCGTCCCGGCCGCGACGACCGCATGACGACACACGTCGCCCTGACGGCGCGGGCGCTCGGCGCGGATCGGGCGGTCCTCGTCGGCGAGACCACGCAGGCCCAAGAGACCGTCGACGACATCACCGGCCGCTTCGGCGGGCCGTTCGAGGTGACCGTCACCGACGCCTACCGGCCCATGCTCCGTGACTGGGAGGGGACGATCGTTCACCTCACCATGTACGGTGAACCGGTCGAGGCGGTCACGCCGTCGATCCGTGAGCGTCACCGCACCGAACCGCTCCTCCTCGTCGTCGGTGCCGGGAAAGTCGACTTCGAGGTGTACGACCACGCCGACTGGAACGTCGGCGTGACGAACCAGCCCCACTCCGAAGTGGCGGCGCTGGCGGTGTTTCTCGACCGCCTGTTCGAGGGGCGGGAACTCGACCGGGAGTGGGCGGACGCGGAGCGACGAGTGGTGCCGCAGGCGACGGGCAAGCGGGTCGAGGAAGTCGACGACTGAGACGATGCCCAGTCGGGGCCCGAAACACGACCATCGGCCACTCCGTATCGGATGGTCCCTTCGATCGGGTCGTGATTAGCCCACCAAACTTTGGAATCGTAGCTCGCTTCGGCGTCGTGCTTTAGTCACTCGCCAGCGTTGTCCCGCCATGCGCGACCTCGACGAAACGGACCTCGAAATTCTCCAGCTCCTGATATCGAACGCGCGTCGACCGTACAGTGATATCGCGGACGCCGTCGGTCTCTCGGCACCAGCCGTGTCGGATCGGGTCGCGAGACTGCAGGAGGCCGGTGTCATCAATCGGTTCACGCTCGACGTCGATCGCTCACAGCTCGGGGGAGGCATTCCGGTGCTGATTACGCTCGAAGTCGCCTCCACGGGCCCCGGCGTTGCCTCGGTCAAAGAGCGTCTCCTAGGCGACGGTGCGGTCGAGCACGTGTTCACGACGGCCGAAGCCGACCTGATCGTCTATGCCAGAGTCCCGGATAACGACATCGCGAGCTGGCTTACCGATACCCTCGACGACGGAACGATCGACGACTTCGAGGTGACGCTCCTGGCGGGAGCAGACTGGACCCCCAAGTTGGGCGGTACGGAGTTCGCCCTGACCTGTGCTCAGTGCGGGAATACGGTCGACAGTGAGGGGACGGCGACCCGTATCGACGGGGCGTTGTACCAGTTCTGTTGTCCGTCGTGTGAGGCCAGATTCGAGGAGAAATACGACCGCCTGCAACAGGGGGCGGGTTGACACGATGCGCTTTGTATTCGAAAGTTTGACGCTTAGATATCCGTGCCTTCGAAAGCGAAACCCGATTGAATAAGAGTCCCGTACGTGTAGCTAATGAGTCAGCGAACCAGCCACGTCGATATTCAGGGGATGAGTTGCGCGAACTGTTCGCAAACCATCGCCGACGCCGTCACCTCACTCGACGGCGTCTCGGAGGCGAATATCAACTTCGCCACCGACGAGGGTTCGGTCGCGTACGATCCCGAGGTGGTCTCGCTCGGCGATATCTACGACGCGATCGAGGGGGCGGGCTACTCGCCAGTGGTCGACTCGGTCACGATCGCGATAACGGATATGTCGTGTGCGAACTGCTCGGAGACGGTACGGGCCGCACTCGAACGGACCCCCGGCGTCGTCGACGCCGACGTCAACTTCGCGACCGACGAAGCACAGGTCACGTACAACCCCGCCGAGGCGAATCGGGCGACCCTCTACGAGGCTATCGAAACGGCTGGCTACTCACCGGTCCACGAGGACGCCGAACCCAACGATGGCCCGGGTGGCGATGCCCGAGCGGCCGCCCGACAGGAAGGAATCCGCCGACAACGCCGACTGACGCTGTTCGGCGCCGCCTTGTCCCTGCCCCTGCTGGTGTTCATGGCTGACCACTTGCTGTCACTCGGACTCGTCGGCGACGAACTCGTCGGCCTTCCGTCCGGATGGATCGCCTTCGCGCTGGCGACGCCCGTCCAGCTAGTGCTCGGCGAGCCGTTCTACAGGAACGCCTACAAGGCGCTCGTCAAGAACCGCCGCGCCAACATGGACGTGTTGATTGCGCTGGGTTCGACCACCGCGTACGTCTACTCCGTGGCCGTCTTGCTCGGGGTGATCGCCGGGGGGCTGTACTTCGACACGGCCGCATTCATCCTCGTGTTCATCACGCTCGGAAACTACCTCGAGGCTCGCTCGAAGGGCCAGGCCGGCGAGGCGCTTCGGAAACTGCTGGAGATGGAGGCCGACACCGCCACCGTCGTCGACGAGGACGGCAACGAGGCGGACGTGCCGCTGGAAGACGTCGCCGTCGGCGACCGGATGAAGGTCCGCCCCGGCGAACGAATTCCTACCGACGGCGTCGTCGTCTCCGGTCAGTCCGCAGTCGACGAGTCGATGGTGACCGGCGAATCCGTCCCCGTCGAGAAATCCAACGGCGACGAAGTGGTTGGCTCGACCATCAACGAGAACGGCGTGCTCGTCGTGGAGGCGACGAAGGTCGGGACGGACACGGCACTCCAACAGATCGTCCAGACGGTGAAGGAAGCGCAGTCTCGCCAGCCCGACATCCAGAATCTCGCCGACCGCATCTCCGCGTACTTCGTCCCTACGGTTATCGCGAACGCCATCCTCTGGGGTGTCGTCTGGTATCTCTTTCCCGAAGCCCTCGCGGGCTTCGTCGGCGCGCTCCCACTGTGGGGCCTCGTCGCGGGGGGGCCTGCAGTTGCCGGTGGGAGCGTCTCGGTCTTCGAGTTCGCGGTCATCGTCTTCGCCTCGTCCGTCCTGATCGCCTGTCCCTGTGCGCTGGGCTTGGCGACGCCCGCCGCGACGATGGTCGGGACGACCCTCGGTGCACAGAACGGCGTCCTGTTCAAGGGCGGCGACGTCCTCGAACGCGCGAAAGACGTCGACACCGTCGTCTTCGACAAGACGGGGACGCTGACGAAAGGTGAGATGGAGCTAACCGACGTCGTCGTGTTTGATGGCGATAGCCAGCCCGTCGCGGACGGCATGAACCCCGCTACTGACGGCGGTCAGCTGACTGCACGCGAGCGGCGCAGCGAGGACGACGTGCTTCGGCTCGCAGCAATCGCCGAGAGCGGGAGCGAACACCCGCTTGCCCGTGCGATCGTCGACGGTGCCAAAGCCCGCGGCATCGACGTGGCCGATCCCGACAGCTTCGAGAACGTCCCCGGTCACGGTATCAAGGCGACTGTCGATGACACCAAGGTGCTAGTCGGCAATCGGAAACTCCTTCGTGATAACGGGATCGACCCGGCGCCGGCCGAGGAGACGATGGAGCGACTCGAGAACGAGGGGAAGACGGCGATACTGGTCGCGTTGTGCGGTTCGGACGAGAACCGCGAACCGAGCGGCGACCAGTCGCGAACGAAGGGCAAACTCGTGGGCGTGATCGCCGACGCCGACACGGTCAAGGAAAGTGCGAAAGCCGCCGTGAGCCAGCTCCAAGCGCGCGGCATCGACGTGATGCTGCTCACCGGCGACAACGAGCGCACCGCGCGAGCCGTCGCCGAGCGGGTCGGGATCGACCCCGAGAACGTCCGTGCGGAGGTTCTCCCCGAGGACAAGTCAGACGCCGTCGAATCCATTCAGGACGGCGGTCGGAAGGCGATGATGGTCGGTGACGGCGTCAACGACGCCCCCGCGCTCGCCGTCGCGTACGTCGGCTGTGCCATCGGCTCGGGCACGGATGTCGCCATCGAAGCCGCCGACATCACGCTGATGCGCGACGATCCGCTCGACGTCGTGAAGGCGATCCGCATCTCGGATGCGACGCTCGCGAAGATCGAGCAGAACCTCGTGTGGGCGCTGGGGTACAACACGGCGATGATCCCGCTGGCCTCGCTCGGCCTGCTCCAACCCGTGCTCGCCGCCGGCGCGATGGCGTTCTCCAGTGTGTCGGTGCTGTCGAACAGCCTGCTGTTTCGCCGGTACACTCCCGACCACGACTACACGCTGCTCGGCCGCCACCGCTGAAGGCCCCGCTCAATGGGGCATTTTGTGCGGTTTCGCCCGCACCGTGCGAACCCTTTTGCCACCAACACCCTAAGCCCCCGCTATGGCCCCCGTTCTCCAACTCGGCCTTGGCCTCGGACCGCTGATCGTCGGCGTTCTCGTCCTCATCCTGGCCATCGTGACGGTGTACCAGATGGTCGAAATCGTGGACGCCTACGAGAAGAAGGCACTCACCGTGTTCGGGGAGTACCGCCGGCTGCTCCAACCCGGCATCACGTTCATCCCGCCCTTCGTCTCGCGGACGTACGCCTTCGATATGCGGACACAGACGCTCGACGTACCGCGACAGGAGGCGATCACGCGCGACAACTCGCCCGTGACGGCGGACGCCGTCGTCTACATCAAGGTGATGGACGCCCGGAAAGCGTTCCTCGAAGTGGACAACTACAAGATGGCGGTGTCGAACCTCGCCCAGACGACGCTCAGGGCAGTCCTCGGCGACATGGAACTCGACGATACGCTCAACAAGCGCCAGGAGATCAACGCCCGCATCCGGAAGGAACTCGACGAGCCGACCGACGAGTGGGGAGTCCGCGTCGAATCGGTCGAGGTTCGGGAGGTCAACCCCTCGAAGGACGTCCAGCAGGCGATGGAGCAACAGACCTCGGCGGAGCGTCGTCGCCGGGCGATGATCCTCGAAGCGCAGGGTGAACGGCGGAGCGCCGTCGAGACCGCGCAGGGTGAGAAGCAGTCGAACATCATCCGCGCCCAGGGTGAGAAGCAGAGCCAGATTCTGGAGGCACAGGGTGACGCCATCTCGACCGTCTTGCGCGCGAAGTCGGCGGAGTCGATGGGTGAACGCGCCGTCATCGACAAGGGGATGGAGACGCTCGAACGCATCGGCCAGGGTGAGTCGACGACGTTCGTCCTGCCGCAGGAACTCACGTCGCTCGTCGGCCGCTACGGCAAGCAGTTGACCGGGAGCGACGTGCAGGACTCCCAGGCGCTCGATTCGCTCGACTTCGACGCGGAGACCCGCGAACTGATCGGCCTCGACGACATCGAAGAGATACTCGGCCAGATCGACGAGGCCGCGGAGATGGACATCGAGGAACTCGAACAGGAGGCCGAAGCGATCAAGTCGGGCACGGGGACGAATATCAAAAGCGCCGACGAGGTCGTTCAGGACGCCGACGCGGACGGCGCCGCGGACGAGGGTGAACCGGAGCGGGAGTCCGAGTCGTAACCCGGTCGTCGACACGCTTTTGCCGCGGCGCCCCGACGGAGTAGGTGTAGATGCCGGATGGTGACCGGGGGGTCGACGCCGAGAAGCGGGCGACGTTACGACGCTTTGCCGCACTGGGAGCGGCGACGCCGCTCGCCGGCCTGAGTGCCGGCGAGGCGCGGGCCGCAACCGACCGAAGCGACACCCGCGACGCCATCCTCGGCTACGTGAGCACGACCCCCGGCGCCCACTTCTCGAAGCTCCGTGACGACCTGAAACTCGGCACCGGCGAAACCCAACACCACCTCCGGCGACTCGTCGACGACGGTCCCGCGGGTGACACAAGTGGGACATCGACGGATCGTCGATCCGACGGGAGCGCCCTCGTCTCCCGTCGCGACGGCGACTACCGACGCTTCTTCGTCGCCGGCCGCTTCTCGACGTTCGAACAGGTTGCGCTTGGCTACCTGCGCCGCGAGACGCCACGCGGAATGCTGTTGACGCTCCTCCGCCATCCCGAGGCGTCGGGAAGCGACATCGCGAACACGCTCGGCGTGTCGCGAGCGACCGTGAGCACGTACGCGTCCCAACTCGACGAGGCTGGACTGCTCGACCGGACCGACGGCTACGCCGTCGCCAGACCCGAGACGGTCATCACGCTCCTAGTCCGGTACGCCGACTCCTTCGACGCCGAGACGGAGACGTTCGCGGCCGACGCCGCCTCGATCATCAGCTACGATCCCTGAACGTCGACCTTCCAGGTCGTCCCCGAGGAGTAGCCCCACTTCTCCACGTCCACGTCGAACTCGCCGGTCCGGATCGCGGTCATATTTGCCCCGACCTCTTTGGCGGTCATGCCGAGTTCCTTCGCGATGAGTCGGGATTTGAAGTACGTCTTCGTCGCGGCGTGTTCCCGCAGATATCCGAGAATGCGACGCTGTTTCTCGTTGAGGTCGTTGCCCGCGGCACTCGTGCTCATGCTGAGTCGGTAGGCCGAGTCGGTAATAGGGGGTTTGGTACGTGCGGTTAACACGTCGCTGTCTGCCGATTTTTGCGAATCGTAACCGGCAGACGCCCGCCGAACCCGGGCCGCGAGGTACGGTTGCCTAACAGCGAGCGGTGCTCGTCATCGCTCGCGTCCGTATCCGTCGGGAAACGAAGATACTTATTGGCGTCCCGGGTATGCGGATGTATGGGTCTGTTCGATCGACTGCGCGGAGAGGACCACCCGCGCGTCGCGTTCATCGGCATCGACGGGGTGCCGTTCAGCCTCCTCGAGGAGCATCCCGAGGAGTTTCCGAACTTCGCGGCGCTCGCTCGGGAGGGGAGTGCGGGTGCCATCGACAGCATCGTCCCGCCGGAGTCGAGCGCCTGTTGGCCGGCGCTCACGACCGGCGTCAATCCAGGTGAAACGGGGGTCTACGGCTTCCAGGACCGTGAAGTCGGCTCCTACGACACCTACGTCCCGATGGGACAGGATGTGCAGGCGCCGCGCATCTGGGATCGCCTCGACGAGGCGGGCCGGTCCGCGACGGTGATGAACGTTCCCGTCACGTTCCCACCTCAGCGCAACGTCCAGCGGATGGTGTCGGGCTTTCTCTCGCCCGGCGTCGACAAGGCCGCGAATCCGGACGAACTCCGGGACTACCTGCAGTCGATCGACTACGCCATCGACGTGAACGCGAAACTCGGGCACAAGGCGGACAAGAGCGACTTCGTCGAGGACGCCCACGAGACCCTCGACACCCGCTTCGAGGCCTTCTCACACTACCTTCAGCAGGACGACTGGGATCTATTTTTCGGCGTCTTCATGACGACCGACCGGGTCAACCACTTCCTGTTCAAGGATTACGAGCGCGACGGCGAGAACAAGGAGGCGTTCATGGAGTTCTACCGGTCGGTCGACGACTATCTCGGCCGGATTCGGGAGATGCTGGGCGACGACGTGACGCTCGTCGTCGCCAGCGACCACGGCTTCACCTCGCTGGACTACGAGGTCCACTGCAACGCGTGGCTCCAGAAGGAGGGGTGGCTCTCCTTCGAGAACGACGACCACGACGACCTGACGGACATCGCCGAGGAATCCCGCGCCTACTCGCTCATTCCCGGACGGTTCTACATCAACCTCGAAGGTCGCGAGCCGCGTGGCTCCGTTCCCGAGGACGAGTACGAGCTGGTCCGGGTGGAGCTGAAAGAGGCGCTCGAAGCGCTGGAAGGACCGGACGGGAAGAAGGTGTGTGAACGTGTCGTCGAGAAGGAGGACGCCTTCCGGGGCGCACACGACGACATCGCGCCGGACCTCGTCGCCATCCCGAACCACGGCTTCGACCTCAAGTCGGGATTCAAAGGTCACGAGGACGTGTTCGACGTAGGGCCACGAAACGGCATGCATAGCTTCGACAACGCCACGCTGGCCGTCGACGACCCGTCCGTCTCGATCACCGAGGCGGACCTGTTCGACATCGCGCCGACCATCCTCGACCTGATGGACGTCGATTACGGCCGCACCGACTTCGACGGCGGCAGCCTCGTCACGTCGAAGTAACGGCAACGGGCGATCCGACCGAACGGCTGCAGCCCGACTCGTTCGACAGTCACAGCAAGCCGTCAATCCGGTCGTCCGTGAGCGTGTTGTCGCCCTCCTGCTTCTCTTCACGCGCTTTCTCCTCACGCGAGGCCTGTCGCGCCCGTTCGAGAAAGCCTTCGAGACGGTCGGAGTGGGCTACGCCGCCGAGCAAGACCAGCGCGGCGAGACGGTCGTCGCGAATCGGGAAATCGCCACCGCGGACTTCCATCGTATCTATCTCGGTTTCGAGCCACGACCGGGCGCGCTCGACCCCTTTGCGCGAGATAGCGTTTGGGCGACCGGCGACGACAAGCAGGCCCCGCTCCGCGCTCGTCGTGTCCGGCAGGCCCATGCCCGAGCGAACGGCGCGCCGGGTCGTGCTCGTGACGACGTTGACGTTCGCCGCAGCATCGGTAGACGCGTCGGCCGAGGCGTAGCCGAGCGTCGCGACGCCGCCGCCCTGGAGCGTGTTGATGACCTCGGAGCTGTCGACGACGGACTCGCCGACGCCGTTGACGGCTTCGCCCGCGGCCAGCAGGAGACCGACCCGGCGGGCGATGCGCTCGTTGATCGCTTCGTAGCCGGATTCGAGGCTCTCACCGGCGGAGCGCCACGCGTCGTTGTCGACCAGTAGGGTCGCGTCCGCCTCGCGGATCAGCGTCTTCAGCGACCGCCCGGCGTTCACTTGGTAGAGCCTCCCCTCGTCGCGACCGGGGAGGACGCCGAGGCCGTAGACAGGCAAGTCGTATACCCGCTGGAGTTCCTGCACGAGATACGGCGCGCCACCGCTGCCGGTGCCGCCGCCGAGGCCTGCGACGACGAAGATCGCCTCCGCTTCGGCCGTCGTGCGGCCGTCGATGGCACCCATCACCTCCTGTAGGTCGTTTTGCATCACCTCCGTGCCGAGTTCGTTGTCGCCGCCGACGCCGTGGCCGTTCACGTCCGCCCCGCCGATGAGGACGGTGTCGAGGGAAAGAGACTGGAGATCGGAGCGAGCGCTGTTGACGGCGAGCGATCCGACGACGGCACCGAACCCGTTGCGCGCGTCGAAGTCGGACAGGGCGGCGGTCACTTTGCCGCCAGCCTGACCGACACCAATCAGGACGGACTTCATACGTCAGACGTGTGTCGTGCGTCCCCTTCAACGCACCGTTGCGTACAACCGAAACTTTAGGTACGATACCGGGACCACCGCGCCGCATGGACGACGGACGACCCCTGCACGAACGCGTCGCCGCCCTCGAACGCGCCGTCACCGACGGCCACGCCGACGACGGCCTCCCGGACGCCGCGAGCCTGGCGGCCCGAGTCGACGACATCGAGGCGACCGTCGAGGAGCAGGACGACCGACTGGCGGAACTGGAGGCGGCGGTGCAGGCGCTCCGCGGCTTCGCCGGCGGCGTCCGATCGATCGACGACGAGATCGAGCTCCGTGCGAACACCGCAATCGCGCGTGTCGACCGCCTCGAAGCCGAACTGACGCGAGCCGAGACAGCGACGCCGACCGACGCCGAAATCGATCGCGATCGCTTCGGTGGCGACGAGGGCGCCGAGGCTGGCGATCAACGCGACGGGACGGCCGTCGATGCCGCTGCCCCGGAGACGACGACCGAACGGCTCGGTGACCCACACACCGACGGCGCCCGCAACTGCGAGGGAACGCTACGCGAAACGGTGACGGGGCGAAGCGACGCGGCGCTCGCGGAGGCGGCAGCGAGGAGCGATCGATCCGACCGCGAACCGGACGCGGAGCGGTCGCTCGCGGACCGCCTCCGCAACCTACTGTGATCCGAATCGGTTCCCTAATCGCCGCGTCGCTGGCGGCGGTCACACTGGCCATCGACGAGGCGCGGTCCGCAGAGCGGTCGCTCGCGGACCGCCTCCGCAACCTACTGTGATCCGGATCGTCCTCGCCGTCCTCCTGACAGTCGCGTTGCTGGCGGCGGTCACGCCGGCCATCGACGAGGGCCGGTCGGCGCGGACGGCGACACACCTCGACGGCGTCACCGACCGCGTTGAGCGCGCGGCGCGGTCGCTTCGGGCGCACGAAGATCCGACCCGACCGAGCGTCGCCGGCGCACGGCGGATCGTCCGGTTCCGGCTCCCGAGTCGATCGTGGACGGCCGTCGGCGCGAGCCTGTGGATCGACGGCGACCGCGACCTGATCGGATACCGACTCGACGGGGGGCACCCGCACCGGAGGACGATCCGCGGCATCGACCTCCGGACACCGGACGGACCGGTCGTGTTCGAGGGGGCGAGCCGATATCGGCTAGTGCTCTCGCTCGTTCAGGCCGACGGCGTCGGGGTCACGATCACCCGTGGCTGAGATTCAAAAGCGATGCCGCGGCCATCCCGCCACATGGGACTCTTGGACCGCCTGTGGCGCGGCGAGCGAGCGAGCGGACGGGGCGACGGGGCGGACGCCGACACGCCCTGCCGGTGTGTGCCGTCTTTCCGGACGCCGGACACGGCCGATCCGGATGGCGACGGGGCACTGATCGTCGACGCCGGCGACTGCCCGGGCGGGGGCGACCTCGCTGCCGAACCGGACTGTCGGTCGACAGTCGTCGACGCACTTGGAGAACGGGACGCCGATGCCGTCCGCGTTCGTCGTGACGGGCGCGAACGCGTCTACGACGACGGGGCCGTCGGATTGCTCGCCGCCGCCGGACGATTCGCCGCCCGAGTCGCCGTCCACGACGAGACGCTCGCAGAACGGGCGCGTCGCGATCCGCTGGGCGCCGCCCGTGCCGCGACCGGGCGGGCCGGACCGACCGCGGACCTGGCGGCTACCACCGGTCTGGCAGCGGGTGTCGACCGGGTCGACGGCGGCTACGAACAGGCACTCACGGCGACGGTCGGGCCAACGGTGTCGAACGCGAGGCTGGTTGCGCAACCTCCCGAGGGAGCGACGCTCCTGAATCGGCGGACGCTCGACACCGGCGCAACCGTCCGGCGGTACCGGACGGCCCGTGGCGAGTACTACCTGCTCGAACCGCTGGACACTCGGCTCGACGACGCGGACATGCGGGCCCTCTCGGCCGCGTACGAACGGCTGGCAACAGGGGTCGGCGAGGAGGACGGGAAGCGGGCGGTCACCCGCGCCGTGCGAGCCATCGATTCGGCCGACACCGACGCAATCGATCGCGTCCTCCGCAAACACACCCGCGGCCACGGCGTCCTCGACGACCTCTTCGCCGATCCACGCGTATCGGAGGTGGTCGTCACCGCGCCGGTGAGCGACGGTCCAGTCCGGGTGGCTATCGACGGCGAACGACTGCCGACGAACGTCCACCTGACACGAGCGGGCGCCGCGGCGCTCGCGTCCCGTTTCCGCCGGGAGAGCGGCCGCGGGTTCTCCCGCGCGAACCCGACACTCGACGCCACGACCGAAGGTCCGTTCGGCGGCCGCATCCGCGTCGCGGGCGTCACCGATCCGGCCAGCGACGGCTACGGCTTCGTCTTCCGCTCCCACGACACGGCGACGTGGACGCTCCCGACGCTCGTCGCCAACGGGACGCTGTCGGCCCGAGCGGCGGCGCTCTGCTCGGTCGCCGTCGAACGTGCCGCTGCCGGACTGATCGCCGGGCCACGCGGCGCGGGGAAGACGACGCTCTGTTCGGCGCTCCTGTGGGAACTCCCACCGTCGACGCGAACCGTCGCCGTCGAGGACACGCCGGAGCTACCGGTGATGGCACTCCGAGACGCCGGTCGCGACGTGCAACCAGTGCGCATCGCGGCGGACGACGGGTCGGCGCTCTCGGCACCGGAGGCGTTACGCACCGCGCTCCGTCTCGGCGACGGCGCACTGGTCGTCGGCGAGGTCCGGGGCGAGGAGGCGGCGACGCTCTACGAGGCGATGCGCGTCGGCGCGGCGTCGAGCGCCGTCCTCGGGACGATCCACGGCGACGGTGCCGACGCCGTTCTGGAACGCGTCGTGACCGACCTTGGTGTGCCCGCGTCGTCCTTCGCGGCGACGGATCTGCTCGTCACCCTCTCCGACGAGCGACGCGTCGCCGCCATCGAAGAAGTGCGCCACGACGACGGCGAGGTGGCGTTCGAATCGCTGTTCGAACCGGGCCCCGATGGCGCCGAACCGACGGGCGTCGTCGACCGCGGAAACAGCCGGCTCGTGGCGTCGCTCGCCCGACCCGAGGAGTCGTACGCGGACGTGCTGACCGAACTCGACGAACGCGAGGCACTGGTGGCCGACCTCGCGGCGACGGAGCGGACGGCACCCGACGAAGTCGATGCGATCCACCGTCAGCGGGTGGCGGAATGACCGTCGAGCGCGTGGCGGCGTGGTGGCCGTGGGCCGTCGATCCGGCCCCGGAACTCGACGGCGCACTCGCGTATCTCGGGTACGACATCGATGCCGAAACACTCGAACGGGCGGCACGGGTCGTCGCAACGGTCGCTGTTGCCGTCGCGGTCGGCGTCGGAGCGATACTCGGAACCACCACGGCCACGACAACGGGCGTCGTCGTCGCGACCACCGCGGCCGTCGCAGCCGTCGGCGTCGCCGTGCCGGTGCTTGCGGACCGTGGACCGAGGTGGCTGGCGACGATGGCACGAACCCGTGCGCTCGGATCGGCTGCGGCGCTGGTCGGGCGGGCAGCCCTCCGTCTGCGAATCGATCCGACGGTCGAACGCGCGGCGGCCTTCGCGACCGAGACGGGGACGGGTGCCCTCGCCAAGAGCCTCGGGACGCACGTCGAGCGGGCCGCAGGGACACCTCGGAGCGGATTCGACGAGTTTGCACGCGAGTGGAGTGATTGGTTCCCTGCGCTGTCGGGCGCCGTTGCTCGACTGGACGCGGCCGCGTCGGCGCCGGCGAGCGAACGCGACCGTCACCTGGACCGGGCGGTCGAGGCGGCACTCGACGGCGTCCGGGAGGAACTGGCGTCGTTCACGAGCAATATCCGGGGGATGATCACGGGACTCTACGCGTTCGGCATCCTCTTGCCGCTCGCGCTGATCGGCGTCCTACCGGCGGCGAACGCGGCCGGAGTCCGACTCTCGATTCCCGTGATCGTCGCGGTGTACGACGTGATACTCCCGCTCGTCGTGGTGGCGGCAGGCGCGTGGCTTCTCGCCCGTCGTCCCGTCGCCTTCCCCCCGCCTCGTGTCGGTCGCGATCATCCCGAGACACCGGAAGGGCGCCTTCACGTCGCGATGGTCGGCATCGTCGGCGGCGTGGCTGGAGCGGCCGCCGCGACGTGGGTCGTCGAGCCGTGGGCGGCGCCGATCGCTGCGGTCGGCCTCGGAGGTGGGACCGCGCTCGTGGCGGACACCCGTGCGGCGAAACGGGTTCACGAGCGCGTCCGCGCCGTCGAAGCCGATCTCGACGACGCCTGCTATCTCGTCGGGAGGCGAGTCGCGGCCGGCGAGGCCGCCGAGACGGCGCTCGTCGACGCGGCGGAACGGGTTCCGGGCGCCACGGGCGCGATGCTCGCCGACGCAGTGAGACGCCACCGACGACTCGGACTCACCGTCGGTGAGGCGTTCGGCGACGACCACGGGTCGCTCGCGACGCTTCCGAGTCGGCGAGCCCACGAGATTGCGACCCTATTCGACCTCTCGGCGACGGAAGGCCAGCCAGCCGGCGAGGCACTGGTCGCGACGGCCGAACACGTGGAGCGACTACATCGTGTCGAGCGAGACGCCCGCCGCGAGCTGTCGAAAACCACGGATACGCTGACGAACACCGCGGCGATGTTCGGACCGATCGTCGGCGGAGCGACAGTCGCGCTGTCGGCCCGCGTCGCTCGTACCGGAACGACGGCACAGTTCGGCGGCGCTCCGCTGCCGACGGCCGAACTCGGCCTCGCAGTCGGGGCGTATGTCCTCTGGCTCGCCGCCGCGCTCACCGTCCTCTCGACGGGGCTGGCGCGTGGGGTGGATCGGACGCTCGTCGGTTACCGCGTCGGGGTGGCGCTGTGTCTCGCGACCGTCTGCTATCTCGCGGCGTACGTGGGTGCCGGGCTGTTTCTGTGACCGGAGGTTCAAGTAGGGTAACGGGGCCATCCCTCGCCATGATCGGCGTTCCAGTCGACGCGTGGTACGTCTGGCTCGGCCTCTCGGTGGCGGGGATGGTACTGGTTGGCGTCGGGGCGGCCCTCCCGACGGCGCCACCGCCGGCCGCGGCCGACGCCGCCGATACGATCGATCGGACGGCGGCGACAGCCCACCCGGCAACCGCCGAACATCCGCTCGACGCGACGGCAGTGCGGATCGGGCCGAGACGGATCGGCCTTCGGAACGATGCGGGGACGACACACGCCGCCATCGGGTTCGGTCCGGTGGTCCCCGCGGCGGGGTCCCGCGAGTTACGGGCCGTCCTGCGCGGCGCGCCGCCGGACGCCTACTTCGACTCCGGCACGGCACTCTGTGACGCCAGCAGTGACACGAGAGAGAGACCGCCGCGGTGGCGACCGGTCGACGACCCGCTGATCGTCCGCCACGTCGTCTGGGAGGGGTGTGATGTCACACTCGTCGGCTAGGGGACAGGTCGAACCGACCGCCGCACTCGTCGTTCTGCTGGCAGTGTGTGCGGCCGTCTCCACGTACGCGACGGTCCTCGGCGGAAGTTGGGACGAGACCGACCGCGATGTGGCCGCGCCCACGCTGGAGCGCGTCGTCGACCGACTCGCCATCGGTGGCGTCGCCGATCCGAGGCGGCGACGGCGGGCGCAACACGCGGGACCCACGGGCTATCGGCTCAACATCACGCTGGCGGCCGGCGGCCGGCGCTGGCACGCGGGACCGAGTCCCGGGACAGATGTCGACACGGCGACGCGGACACTCAGTGTCCGACTGGCACCGGGGCGGGTTCGGCCCGGTCGCGTCCGGGTGGAGGTGTGGTCGTGACTAGCACTGTCCTCGACGGGTTGCTCTGTCTGCTGTTGATCAGCGCCGCGGTGGTGACCGTCACTACCGCAACGCCCAACGAGCCGACGGGCGAGGGGGACGCAGCGGATGTGGCCTCGACGCTGGCGACGACGACGGCGACGGTGAACTACACACTCACACCGCGGTTCAGGACGACGAGCGTCGAAGCACCGCGTGCCGGCGGCGCCTTCGACCGGACCGCACACGGGACGCTGGCCGAACTCCTGGCCCGCGCGGCCGTCGCTCGAATCACCGTCGGCGACGAACGACTCTGGCACGCGCGGGACGGGTTCGGACGGGCCGTCGCCGAGGCCGTCGGCGGCGCCGTTCGGGTCAACCACACACGGATCACCGCCGTCTGGGAGCCGTATCCCGACTCGTCGATCACGGGACGCCTCGTCATCGGGAGCCGACCGCCGCCCGACCGGCCGGTACACGCGGCGACGGTCGAGGCACCGAGTGGGTTCCCGACGCGGGAGGGAGCGATGCGCCGAGCCGCCCGGAACGGTGATGTCGACGGCGTCGCGAACGCGACGGCTGACGGTATCGTTTCGGGACTGTTCCCGCCGACGCGAACTCGGATCGCTGCGAGCGGGGCGTCGCCGTCGGCGGCGCTAGTCCGCCACCGGTACCGCCGGGCGTCGGCCGGGGTTGGAGTGGCGCCACCGACGGAACTCGGCGATGGCGGCGTCGTGACCGCCAACGACCGCCTCGAAGCTGCGCTCTCCGAGCGCGTGGCACGGGAACTTCGAACGACGAACGCGACGACGACCGACACGGTCCGTCTCGGTCGCGTCCGAATCGTCGTGAGGACGTGGCCGTGAGCCGATTCGTGGCCGATCGGCGGGCCCGCGTTCCGTTCGCCCTCGTCGGCGTCGTCCTGCTCGTCGGCGCAGCGACGTTCGGCGCGGCCATCTCGACGCGCGGGCCGGACCGGGTCGACCGCGACGCCGACGTGGCCATGGAGCGAACGGCCGCCGAGACGACTGCCGCCGTCCGGTCGGCGGTCGGCGACGCGGCGCGAGCCGCAGCGGCGGAGCCAGTCACGTCGCCGGCCGAGACGCCGTACGGGCGAATACTGAACCCCAATCGACCGTTTCGGGACGCGTTGCGCCTGCGGATCTATCTGGCCGTCCACGATCGACTGTCGGTGACCCGATATCGACGCAACGACGTGACGGCCGTCGCGTCGCTCCCCGAGGCGACGACGCCGGCCGAACTCCGACGGGCGATCGATCGGATCGAACTTCGTGGGGTCGAGAACGGGACCGCCCTCCGCGTGACGATCCGGAACGTGACCGTCACGGCGCGGGAGGCGGGTCGGGTCGTCGCCCGCGAACGCCGACCCCGGACGGTGACCGTCGCGACGCCGGTGCTGGCGCTTCACGAACGAACGAGGACGTTCGAGACCCGGCTGAACCGCGGCCCGCTTGAGGGGCCCGGACTGGGCAGGCGGCTGACCGCGCGGCTCTATCCCATCGCTTGGGCGCGGGGCTGGGGGCAGTACTCCGGCCTCCCGATCGCCAACGTCGTCGCGACTCGCCACGTCGAAACGTCGACGAACGGCGCCGTCCTCGAAACCCAGCGCGCGGTCTTCGGCCGAAGCGACCCCGCAGGCCGGCGGGCGATGCGGCGCGCCCGGTTGGAGTTCGGTGTCAAAGAGGTGAGTGCGGCGACACCGATCGACGGCTCGCGGGCGTCACGTCTCCTTCCGCGCCCGAATCCGAACACCAGCGAGTCGGAGGGGCTAGCCCTATCCGGCGGGAGGACGACGAGCGGTGCGTCCCAGAGCCGACGGATGACGGTCGACGTCGCGCCGCTGTCAGATCAGGCGCTCGCCGGCCTCCGGAGCGAGACACTCCGGTCGAACCGTTCGCTTCGTGGCGTCCTCCGGCGGGCCTACCGGGTCGAAGCCGAACTCCGGACGACACGCCGGCTGACGTACGGCGAGCCACGCCCGGAACCCGAGCCACCGAGCGAGGAGTGGTCGCTCGACGAAACGACCGTCTCGACGGCCGCCACGGTCGAATCGAGCATCGGGTCGACGCCGAGTGTCGGTCCCGAGGAGCGCCGATTCGGCGGGTTCGCCAGACACGTCGCGCTCAACCGGACGGTGACGTGGACGTGGAGCCGCGGTAACGACACGCGGACCACGTCCGGTACGTGGACCGAACGCTATCGCGTCGGCGTGACGCTACTCGGGACGTACGCGCCCAACGGGACGGCACCGAATCGGCCGACGCGTCCACGGTTCGAACGCGGCGGCCCGGTCGACGGCCCGAATCTGGTCGACGTTCCGGCGAAGGCCCGTCGGCACCTCGTCGAACGGCAGGGCGGGCCGGACGCCGTCGCCGTCGCCGTCGCGAACCGGAGCCTCGACATCTCCGAACGCGCCGTCTACGGCGACCGACCTGACGCCCTCCGCCCGTGGACGAACGGCGATCTGAAGGGGCTCCGAAATCGCCTCGCGAACGTCTCCGTGTCGATCCCGGCAGGTGCAGTCGCGACGTACGCCGTGAACCCGCCGAGGAAACTGGCGACCGAACTCCGGCGCCAGCGGTCGGCCCTGATCGACGCGCCGGAGCGATACCGGGGCGCCGCGGACCGCGCGCGAGTCGGGGCGCGAGTGGCGCTTCTCGACGCGACGATCCGTCGGCTGGAACGGCGGGCGGCAAGCCACGCTGCGACACGGGAGGCGTTCGATACGGCGCTCGGCAGCGTCGGGCTCACCTCAACGAAACAGCTCCACGACATCCAGCAACAGCGATGGATGCCGGTGCCGCCACGACGGGGGACGCTCAACGGATCGCCACCTGGTGGCGCCGTCGGTGTCGTTCCCGACGGCTCGCCCGCGTATCTCACGGTCGCGTCGGTGGGCCACGGCCGCGCGCCGGGCGTGCCGCCGTCGCGGTCGTACCACCCGCTGTCGGCGAAGAACGTCAACCTGTTCGCAGTTCCGTACGGCGACGCGGCGGACACCGTCACGAACTCGGGGCTCGACCACGCGCCGGGTGTCCGCCTGCGGACGGCGGCACGGGTGCTGACCGTCTCGCCGCCGACATCGAACACGTCGGTTCAGAAGGCGCGCCGACCCCTCAGAGAGTCGGTGTCGGAGTCGGTCGACCTGATCCGGACGCGGGCGACTCGCGTCGTTCGAAACGAGACGGCGCTGACGCGCCACGAGGCACGGGGCGCGGTCGCCGAGGGCATCGGTCGCTGGGATCGACCGGGTCGCCGGGCGCTTGCGGCCAGCAACGGGTCTCTTGCGGCGGCTATCGCGACGGCAGCGGACGAGCGGGCACCGGGGCGGTCGCCCGAACGGGCGACCCGTCTCGAGACACAACTCGATGCGGCCATCACCGACGTCCGCCGAAAGCCGGCGGCGACGGTGGGCGAGCAACTGGTCCAGGAGGCGTTAACGCGAGTCCGGGATCGGGCGGTCGACCGGGCGACGACCGCGGCGGCGACACGGCTGAATCGGAGTCGGCTGGCGAAGCGACTCGGCGGACTACCGACGGGGCTGCCAGTGGCTCCAGTGCCGGGATACTGGTACGCGACGACGAACGTCTGGGAGATACACGTCCGCGGCGCGTACGCCCGCTTCACGCTCCGGACGAGACGGGGAGCACCGCCATCGGCGCCGGGGGGAGCGCTCCGATACGTTCGTGACGGCTCGACGGTTCGACTGGACGTCGACGGGGACGGTGAGCCGGAGCAGCTCGGCCGCGACGAACGCGTCGCCTTCGAAACGAAGACGGTCGTGGCGGTGGCCGTCCCCGCGGGGCCGAGGGGCGTCGGCGACGTGGACGGCAACGCCGACGAACGCGCGGGGACTTGGCCGCAGCCGCGGTGTACATCGTGGGAACAGGAGGCGTGTCCTAGTTCGGAGTGAGACTTTTGTCGGCGGGGCGTCCATCGAACGTATGCTCTACGATACCGTGGACGAACCGGGGGCGCTATCACCGCAAGAACTCCACGATGCCTACGAGGCCGAACTGCAATCGGTGATCGACGCGTACGGTGCCGAACGGATCGCCGACGAGGCGGGACTCTCGGTCGAGACGGTCGCCGCACTCGACGGCGGCGATTCACCGAGGCTGACGCTGTCGGAGGCGGCGGCGATCCTCGCGGTCGACACCGATCTCGACGCCGACACGATCGTACAGGAGGTGCGGGACCACCTCCTGATGGGGATGACGACGGGTGTTCTCGACGTGGATACCATCGCCTCGAATGTCGATCTCGACCTCTCCGGACAGGAGATTCAACAGGCCATCGAGGGCCGTATCCGGATGACGCTCGCGGAACTCGCCGCGATCCACAACTACGTCGCCGGACGGAACGCCCGCTAATCGTGCGGGTCGCCATCCTCGGCTGTGGCTACGTCGGTCTCGAACTCGGCCGACAGTTGGCCAACGCGGGCCACGAGGTCGTCGGTGTCCGGCGATCGGATTCGGGACTGGACGCTATCGAAGCCGTGGGCTTCGACGCCGTCCGTGCCGACGCGACCGACGCCGCGTCGCTGTCGGTCGTTCCGGACGCCGACTGGCTGGTGTACGCCGCCAGCGCCGGCGGTCGGGGCGTCGAGGCAGCGCGGACGGCGTACGTCGACGGCCTGCGGACCGTCGTCGAAACGTTTGGCGCTCGGTCGTCACCGCCGGATCGGCTCGTCTACACGTCGAGTACGGGTGTCTACGGCGATCATGACGGCGACTGGGTCGACGAGTCGACAACCCCCGATCCGGCGACCGGCCGCCAGCGCGTCCTCCTGGAAGCGGAGCGGATCGCGCTGGAAGCGGCGGAAATCGACGGGACGGTCGCCCGGTTTGGCGGTCTCTACGGGCCGGACCGGTACCGGCTAGACTACTACCTCGACGGCCCGGTGACCGAGGGCTATCTCAACTCGATCCACCGGGACGACGCGGCCGGCGTCGTGGCGTATCTCTTGGAGACCGACCGTGCACGGGGCGAGATAGTGCTCGCCGTCGACGACGACCCCGTCTCGAAGTGGGAGTTCGCCGACTGGTTGGCCGACGAGTGCGGCGTCTCCCACCCACCGAAGCGCACAGTCGCGGAGCGAGCGGCCGACGGGGACGTGAGCCGTCGAGTTCGAGCGAACAAGCGATGTGCGAACGACCGCCTCCACGAACTCGGCTACGAGTTCCGCTTTCCGACCGTGTGGGAGGGCTACCGGCCAGCCATCGACGCGTTCCAGTCGATATGAGGGTTCGAATCGGGTCGCTTCCGGGGCGACGTAATGGGAGAATACTCTTGCCGCTCGACTGAGTCGGGACGGATATGTCGGTCGCCGCCGAGCAGTTCGTCCAGCGGGCGGTGACGTTCGCCCAGTCGCATCCGGAGTTACTGGCGGCCACGCTCGTCAGTCTGATCGTCCTGGTTGGGGGCGGGTACGTCCTCCACCAGTTCGCGCGGCCGGCCGGCGTCCGGTTCGCGTCGGTGCTGGCCGAACACGAGCACGTGTCGATTCTGACGCATCCGAATCCCGATCCGGATGCGATGGCGGCCGCGATGGGCGTCGCTTCGCTGGCCGAGCAGGTGGATACGGAGGCAGTCATCCAGTTTCCCGGTCAGATACGCCATCAAGAGAACCGGGCCTTTCGAAACGTCCTCGAAGTGGACCTCGAACCTATCGACCGGGTAGACGACCTCCAGTCATGGGCGGTTATTCTGGTCGATCACAACGAGCCACGGGGATTCTCCGACTCCGAGCGTCTCACCCCCCTCGCCGTCGTCGACCACCACCCCGGCGAGGGTCGCGGCGAGGTGTTCACCGACGTTCGCACCGAGTACGGCGCCTGTTCGAGCGTGATCGCGGAGTATTTCGAAGATCTGGACGCGACGCCAGTCCCGCCGGACGTTCACGAGAGCGAGGTGGATTCGGCGTACGTCGTCCCCTCGAAGGTGGCGACGGGGCTCTTTTTCGGCATTCTCACCGACACGAACCGCCTCACGTCGGGTCCCGATCCGGCCGACTTCGACGCGAGTAGCTACCTCTCGGCGGGCGTCGACGAGAACTTGCTCGACCGCATCGCCAACCCCCAGGTGAGCGCCGAGACGCTCGAAATCAAGGCGACGGCGATCCGCGAACGCAAGGTCGAGGGCGCGTTTGCCATCAGCGACGTGGGCGACGTCTCGAACGTGGATGCCATCCCACAGGCCGTCGACGAACTCATTCTACTGGAAGGCATCACCGCCGCTATCGTCTACGGCACCCGGGACGGCGTGCTCTATCTCTCCGGGCGCTCCCGCGACGACCGGGTCCACATGGGACGCGTGCTCGACGCCGCACTGGACGACATTCCCGGTGGCGACGGCGGTGGCCACACTCGGATGGGCGGCGGACAGATCTCCCTCGACGAGGAGGAGTTCGTCTGGCCCGGGCGTCGAACCGGCCTCGTCGACCGTCTCTGGCGAGCGCTCGAAGGCGATCTGTGAGGTTGCCGACCGCCGGGACACAGTGACAACAATCCGTATAAAGCGTCGGCCCGCGTAGCCTGATCCATGGCGACCACTCGCGCCACGTGGGCGTACCGGGACCGCTTCGGCGACGGGTTCGGCCGGACGTACTTCCGCCGGTTCGGCCCCGGCGTCGTCTCCAGCGTCGGCCTCGGCACGTATCTCGGCGATCCGACCGCCGCCGTCGACGACGACTACGAACGCGCGCTGATCGCCGGACTGGAGGGTGGCTGTAACGTCGTCGACACCGCGGTCAACTACCGCTGTGGGCGGAGCGAGCGGGTCGTCGGCCGAGCGGTCGAGCGCGCGGACGTGGACCGCGAGGCCGTCGTCGTCGCCACCAAGGGTGGCTTCCTCCCGTTCGACGGCGAGCGCCCCGCCGACCCCGCCGAGTACGTCCGCGAGCGGTTCGTCGACGGTGGCCCCGTCGACGCTGCCGACCTCGCGGCCGGCTACCACTGCATCGCGCCCGCCGCCATCGAGGCACTGCTCGACCGATCGCTCGACGCGCTCGGACTGGAGACGATTGACTGCTACTACGTCCACAACCCGGAGACACAGCTTCGCGTCCGGTCGGCCGACGAGGTGTACGAGCAACTCGAAGCAACGTTCGAACGCCTCGAACGGCGGGTCACCGCAGGCGATATCGGCCGGTACGGCGTGGCGACGTGGCGGGCGTTTCGCGTCCCGCCCGAGGACGACGCCCACCTGTCGCTCCCGGCGGTGGTCGAGCGCGCACGAGCGGCGGCGGAGACGGTCGGTCGCGAGGAGACGGGGTTCGAGGCGATTCAGCTCCCGTTCAACGTCCACATGGCCGACGCGTTCACCCGCCGTGCCCACGAGTTCGAGGGCGAACGTCGATCGGCGCTGGCGGTCGCACAGGCGCTCGATCTGGACGTGTTCACGAGCGCCAGCCTCGCACAGGGTGACCTGTCGACCGGTCTGCCGTCGGACGTCGCGGACGAACTGACGGGCGAGACACCGGCACAACGGGCGATCAACTTCGCGCGGAGCGCGCCGGCGGTTACCTGCGCACTGGTCGGAGCGAGCGATTCGGATCACGTCGCGGAGAACGTCGCGGCGGGGACGTTCGACCCGCTGGGTGCGCGGGCGTTCGACGCCGTCTTTACCTGAGGTCCTTCCACTCCCGACCGCACTCGGGGCAGATGCGGAGCGAGAAGACCTCGTCGGGGTCGTCCCGTTTTTTCAGCACCTTCTCACACTCCGCACAGGTGAGCCGCTCGTAGGTGTCCTTGACGAGTTCGCCGTCACGGAGCCCCTTCCGCGTCGATTTCATAGCCTCACCTTGGAGGCCCCTGTTTAAAAAACGGACTGGCCGACACGGGCCGTAGACCGCCTCGCCATCCTCGGGCTTTTGTCCTCCCCGCCCCCAGGGGAGCCCGATGGAGTACGTCCAGGAACGCGTGACGACGCTCCACGATCTGACCGATTCGACGCCGACGGCGCCGGCCGATCGGGCGGCGGTCGTCGTCCCCATGACCGAACGGGAGTACGCCGGACTGGCGCCGGATCGCGTCCTCTCGGAACTCGAACGTGTCGATCCGGGCGAGGTCGTCGTCCCCCTTCGGGCCGCGCCCGACCGCGTCGGCCCCTTCTACGACTGGCTCGACAGCTTCGACCTGTCGCTGACGGTGCTCTGGTGTAACGGGCCCAAACTGGAGGCGCTCCTCGACGATCACGGCCTCGACGGCGAGTTCGGCAAGGGCCGCGACGTGTGGCTCGGTCTCGGACAGGCGCTCGACCAGGAGTACGTCGTCGTCCACGACGCCGACACCAAGACCTACTCCCGAGCGGACGTGCCGCGGCTCCTCTACCCGCTCGCGCACGGTCACGACTTCTCGAAAGGGTACTACGCGCGCGTCGAGAACGACCGCCTCTACGGTCGGCTGTTCCGCCTGTTTTACGTCCCGCTGATCCGCGCGCTCGGCGAACGGCGTGACGCGCCCGTCCTCCGCTATCTGGAGTCGTTCCGCTACGCGCTCGCCGGCGAGTTCGCGGCGACGACGGGCCTCGCCGAGCGGCTCCGTCCCCAGCGCTCCTGGGGACTGGAGGTCGGCACCCTCGGCGACGCCTTCGACTACGCCGGCTTCGACGGGAGCGCGCAGGTCGACCTCGGGACGTACGAACACGATCATCGATCCGTAAACGGGCCGACCGGCCTCTCGGATATGAGCCAGCACGTCGCCTCGGCGCTGTTCCGCGTCGTGGGTGAGCACGGCGTCGATCCGGAGTACGAGACGCTTCCCGACCGATATCTGGCGGCGGCGCGCTCGCTCGTCCGAAGCTACGAACTCGACGCCGGGTTCAACGGCCTGCAGTACGACCGCGGCGACGAGCTGGATCAGATCGAAACGTACGTCGACGCCATCGAACCGCCGGGCACGGATCGTCGGCTCCCGCCGTGGACCGACGCTCCGCTCTCGCCGGCGCGGATCGCCGCCGCCGCCGCCGCGGATCTGGAGGCGGCCCGATGAGCATCCCGACGGCGACGGGCGACGAACTCGCGGGCGTGGCCGACCTCTTCGGCGCGCTGACCCGCGACGAACTCGAATCGGCGCTGAGCGAACTCGCGTTCAAACGGGGCGAAGCGGTCGACGAGGACGCCATCGACGACGCCGTCGCCGCCGCAATCGAGAGGTACTACCTCGTCGCCGTCGACCACGACGGCGAAAGGCTGCTCGCCCCGGGGCCGGTCGCGTTTCCCACTCTCCCCGACGGCGCCGAAGATCTCCCGCACATCATGGACGCCTCGGACCGCGACATCGACGACGGGGGCGTCGTCGAGGCGGCGGAGCGTCGCCTGCGCGCCGACGCCGCCCAAGCCGTCGACGCGGACGACACCGAGCGGGTCGAGCGGCTGCTCGATGTGAGTTACGACCTCGAAACGTGGGGATCGACCGACGTGAGCGACGTGCGGAGCCGCCTCGACGACGCGCTCGAAAACCGCAACTGAAACCACCCCCCGGGTCGTAGGCCGGGGTAACGTCCACTGGAGACGACCGACCAACCATGCGCATCGACCTGTCCGCGATCGCCCGCCACTCGCCACGGAGCGTCGACGACGCCGAGCGCGAAGCAGCGGTCGTCGCGCCCGTCGTCGACCGCGACGGTGACGACGCGCTCCTCTTTACGAAGCGCGCGGACCACCTCGGCCAGCATCCGGGCCAGATGAGTTTCCCGGGTGGCGGCCGAGAACCGAGCGACGCGGACCTCGAAGCGACGGCGCGGCGCGAGGCCAACGAAGAGATCGGTCTGCGCCCGGCGGAGATAGATATCGTCGGGCGCCTCGACGACATCCCGACCGTCAGCGACTACAGCGTCAGGCCGTTCGTCTCACGCGTTCCCGACCGCGAGTACGTTCCCGACGAACGGGAGGTGGCCGAAATCGCCGTCCTCCCGGTCGAGGAACTGACCAACCTCGACAACTACGAATCCGAGCGCCGCGACCACCACTACTACGGCGAGATCCGTCTCCACTTTTTCTACGTCGGCGGCTACACCGTCTGGGGGGCGACGGGACGGATGCTCGTCCAGTTGCTCGAACTCACGACCGACTGGGAGATGCCGCCGGACGTCGATCGAGTGGTCGATTCGGACGCCGACTTCCCCGTTTGAGCACGTCGACGTGCTCGTCTCGGTCCGACTACGCCGAACCGTCCGATTCGTCCCGAGTTTCGTTCGTCGAGCTCTCCTCGCGTACCTCGACGTCCGTGCCGTTCGCCCGTTTCGGCACCTCGACGCGGAGCGTACCGTTGTCGCTCAGCGTCGCCGACGCCGCGCCGGCGTCCACGTCGGCGTCCGGCGGGAGACGCGCCCGGCCGTCGAGCGAGAGCCCACGCCCCGGGAACCGCATCTCGAACCCTTCGTGGAAGTCGCGGAAGCGGTCGAGTCGCACCTGTACCTCGCCCTCGACGTAGCGCACCTGTACATCGCTCCGGGTGATGCCCGGGGCGTCGAAGACGACAAGATACGCGTCGTCGGACTCCAGCACGTCGTACGGGAGGGGCTTGCGCTCCTGCACCTTGCCGACGCCGCGACCGACCCGCTCCAGGACCGCGTTCGCGGCCGACTTGCCGAACTCCTTGAACCCGGTCATAGTTCGATCTCTTCGAGACAGTCGGTCTCCCCACAGAGCGGGCAGGAGAGGTCGGCGACGGTGTGATCCTCTGCGATGTCGTACGTGTAGTGATTCTCGAACATGTCGAGTTCGCAGTCGGCGCTCGTGCATTTGATCTCCTTGGTTGCGGGCATAGGCGGCAGTAGTGTTGCGACCGGCATAAGTGGCGTGGAGCCGACGTTCCACGACCGAATGCGCACGGACACGGTTTTACGCGTCGACCGCCAACCCGCGTCCATGACCGACCCCGCGGATCTCACCGTCACCATCGTCGACGGCTACGTCGACGAACCCGCTCACTTCGGGGTCCCGCCGTACGTCTCGACGTACCCCCGTTTCACCGCCGGCGCCCTCGTCGACGCCGGCGTCCCCGAATCGCGGATCGCGTACCACACCATCGACGAACTCCGCGACGACCGTTCGAAGTGGCGCGACGTGGCCGATGCCGACCTCATGATCTATCTCGGCGGCATGACCGTCCCTGGGAAGTACGTCGGCGGAACGCCCGCCGAACCGGACGAGGTGCGGGAGTTGGCGTGGGCCGCCGACGGCACGACGCTCATGGGCGGCCCCGTCCGCTTCGGCGTCGGCGAGGAGAACGCCGGCGCACAGGATATGGAGCGCAAGGATCTCGACTACGACTTCGTCGCCAAGGGCGACGTGGAGGCCGCGGCTCACGACCTCGTAGCCAGCGGATTAGAAGGGTTCGGCGACCGCATGCGCGACAACACCGACCTCGACCGCTGGGCCACGAAGGGCGCCTTCGTCGTCGAGGACCACCCCAACCACCCCGACTACCTGATCGCCGAACTCGAAACCTCTCGAGGGTGTGCCTACCGATGTTCGTTCTGTACCGAACCGCTGTACGGCGACCCCGGCTTCCGCTCGGCCGACTCCGTCGTCCGCGAGGTGGCGGCGCTGTACGAGCGCGGCGTCCGGCACTTCCGGCTGGGCCGACAGGCCGACATCCTCGCCTTTGGCGGCGACGGCGAGGCGCCAAATCCGGACGCCCTCCGCCGTCTGTACGGCGGTATTCGCGAGGTTGCGCCCGATCTGGAGACGCTCCACCTCGACAACATGAACCCGGTCACCATCGTCGACTACCCGGAGAAATCGAGAGTGGCCATCCGCATCATCGCCGAGCACAACACGGCGGGCGACACGGCCGCCTTCGGCCTCGAATCCGCCGATCCGGTCGTCCAGGAGGAGAACAACCTGCTCGTTACGGCCGACGAGTGTCTCGAAGCCGTGCGCGTCGTCAACGAGGAGGCAGGGTGGCGCCCAGGCGGCGACCCCGTCGACGCACCGGCGACGGGCGCCGACGCCGCGAACCGCCTCCCGAAGCTCCTGCCCGGCATCAACCTCGTCCATGGCCTCGCGGGCGAGCGTGAGGAGACGTTCGAACACAACAAGCGCTTCCTCCAGCGCGTCTACGACGAGGGGCTGATGCTCCGCCGGATCAACATCCGGCAAGTGATGGCCTTCGCGGGGACGGAGATGAGCGACACCGGCGCGGACATCGCCCGCGACCACAAAAAGCAGTTCAAGCGGTACAAGCGCGAAGTGCGCGAGGAAATCGACCGGCCGATGCTCCGGCGCGTCGTCCCGCCGGGGACCGTTCTCCCCGACGTACACCTGGAGTACCACGAGGGCGAGAAGACGTTCGGGCGACAGGTGGGCACGTACCCACTGCTGGTCGCCGTCCCCGGCGAACGGGAACTGGGGACGACGATGGACGTGGCGGTCGTCGATCACGGCTACCGCTCGGTGACGGGCGTCCCACACCCGCTCGACCTGAACGCGGCGTCGATGGACGAACTCACCGTGCTTCCGGGCGTGGGACGGTCGACGGCGGGCGACATCGTCGTGAACCGTCCGTACGACTCGCTGGGGGACGTGGATGTCGACGCCGACCTGTCGCGGTTCGCGGCGGTCGAGTCGATGGGATCGGCGGACTAATCGACGACCGACCGCGACGTCAGGCGACGGCCTCGAAGAGGTCGACGGCGTACCAGTCGTCGTCGTAGTTGGCGTAGTCGTAGCTGTCGCCGGAGCCACCGACTCCGCCGAGTCGCTGCTGTACGTCCGCGAACGAGTCGGAGTAGGGTGCACATTCGTCGTACCCCTCGTCGATGGCCGTCTCGACGATATCGCGTTGCTCCGGAGAGAGATCACGCTCGTCGAGATCGACCCCGAAGCGCTCGTAAACGTGGGCGGCGAACGCGTCGGGCGTCGTCGCGACCGACCGGAGGGTGACTCGGAGTCGTTCGACGGTCACCGCCCGGCGCTCCCCGACCGTCAGCCGGAAGTCGCGGCCGGCAATGCGGAGCACGTCGTACGACGGCGACGGCACGAGGTCCGAGCGCGATTCGGCGTCGTCGCTCGGGTAGGCGAGCGTCCCGCCGATGCTGATCGCGTTCGCACGCTCGAACCGCGCCAGCTCACGGGTGCTCGGATAGCCGAGGGCGGCAAACAGCGCCGCGCGGTCGACAGCGGGGAGGTCGTCGAACGTCACGGTCCGAGCCGCCCCGTCGGCCGTCGCGGCGTCGGTGTCGAGTTCGAGCGCGTAGCCGGGGCGCTCGACCGTCGACTCGACGGACGTGTCGACGGCGTAGTACGTCCCGTCGGCGACGACGTACTCGACGGACGAAAAGGGGTCGGCGACGGTCCACATCGTCGCCGGGTCGTCGCGCCGGGCGGCGTCGATAGCGCCGTGTTCGGGCGGCGAGAGCGAGTCGGGTGAATCGCTCTCGGCGTCGGCCACATTGGCGTCGCTCACCGGTGCGAGTTCGAGCGTCGCGCTCCGGGGACAGCCGCTGCCGAAGCCGAAGCAGCCGGCCGTCGCGGCTGTCAGGCCGAGAGAGAGGAGGGCACGGCGGCGCACAGCGGCATTCGAACGTCCGGAGGCATAGGTTTGGGCGACGTGAGCGCGTCAGAGGTCCTCGTCGATTATCTCGCCGACCGCGAAGTTGGACTTGACTTCGGTGATTTCGATTTTGACGCGCTCGCCGATTTCGGCGCCCGGGACGATAATGACGTAGCCGCGCTCGACGCGGGCGATGCCGTCGCCCTGTTTGCCGATGTCTTCGATCTCGACGTACCGGATCTCGCCGATTTCGACTGGTGGCTGGGGCTCCGACGTCGATGTCTCGGGCTCGGTCGGCTCCTCCGTCTCCGTCCGCTCCCGTGAGATGAGGGCGACCCGATAAGTCTCGTCGGCATCGATCGATCCCGTCTCGATCTCACGCTGGGGGACTTCGATCACGTACGATCCGTCTTCCGACCGCACACGCGCGCTGAACAGACACAACAGGTTATCTGAGATCTCCACAGTGTAAACCTCCATGCCAACCTGTGTCGGGACGCTTAAATGTGTATCGCCGTCAGTGTGGCCGACCGTCGCGGGTTTTCGGGCCTTCGGAGTCGTAGACGACCACCTCGCCCGACTCGCGCTCGACGGGGGCGTAGTTGTCGCGGACGCCGATGGCCTCTTCCAGTTCGCGGATCGCTCGCTCCTTGAGCGAACGGGCCAGCGCCTCCGCGTCGGCGCGGGAGATGTCGCGACCCAGCCCCTCGCACTCGTGGGCGCGAACTAGCCCCGCCTCGTCGACCGCCTCGCCCATCGGCTGGCTCGTCCCGCCGAGCGCGACGCTGAACGGGTAGGTTTCACAGATTAGCGGCCGGTCCTCGTGGACGGTACACCGGCCCTCGCCCTCGTTCTCCTCGTAGAAGGTGCAGTCGCCGCAAGCGTCGGTTTGAAGCGCCCACTCGAGCGTCTCGCCGCCGGTGTCGTCGGAGAGGCCGTACGGCATCGGCCGCGCCACGTCCCGCCAGTCGTAGTCGGTTGCGTCCTGTAGGTCGCGCACCTCGTCGGGGAACACCGTCGCCGTATGCGGGTCGTCTCCGACGGGTTCGCCGTCGCTTTGAGGGTTCTCCGAGCCCTCGTTCGCTTTACAGCACGCCCCACACCGCGTACACTCGAAGCCGATGGACTCGATGGCGTCCGCGAGGTCGCTCACGTCGAGGTCCCGTGCGTGGTCGAGTTCGGCTTCGAGCGACTCCATACCGGGGGTGGGCGGGGGAGCCGAAAAAGGTCGTCGGCTACGCCGACCCGATCTGTCCCGTCTCTCGGTCGAACCGAACCCGCCCCTCCACGGCGAGTTTGTCGAGGTGGGCGCGGACCGTCGCCGCCGCGAGGTCGCGAACCCCCGAGAGGTCGCGGTCGTAGGCAGCGTCGAGGACGGCGTCCACCGAGTCGGCGCCCGCGCGGACGGCGCGTTCGATCCGGCGTTCCCGGTCGAGGCGGTGGTCGTAGAGGCGCCGGAGGGTCGCCCGCGGGTCGTCGATGGGTGGACCGTGACCCGGAAACAGACGCGGCGGGTCGCGGGCGAGGAGGCGACGAAGCGCGACCAGATACGCGCGCATGTCCCCCTCGGGGGCGGCGACGGCGACGCTTCCCGACGCGAGGGCGAGGTCACCGACGAGGATGCCCTCGTCGGTCTCGAACGCGACGTGGTCCGGCGCGTGGCCGGGCGTGTCGAGGACGGTCAGGGAGCCCACGCGCTCGCCTTCGGCGACGGTGCGGTCGGGGGCACGGCCGGTCGCGGCCTCGAACCGCGCCTCGCGGCCGCGACGCGCGTGGACGGTCGCCCCCGTCGCGGCCGCGTAGTGAGCGACGCCGCCGACGTGGTCCGGGTGGGTGTGCGTGACGGCGATGTCGGTCACGTCGGCCTCGGCGACGGCGGCGTCGAGGGCGTCGGTCCGACCCGCCGGGTCGACGAGGAGCGAGCCTGTCGGCTCGTCAACAAGGTAGGCGTTCGTCCCGCCGCCGGGGGCGGTAGTGTCGGTGGGCACCGGAACGCGTCGGACGGTCACGGGACCAGTTGTATGTCAGTGCCGCCGGTTCGTCGGGACGGAGCGGCGAAGCGACGGGACACAGTTAGGACACCCCGCATCACTTCTCGATGATGCTCTCCTCGACCGCTTCGCCGAAGTGGCGGGCCACGTCCTCGTAGTAGACGAGCATCTCGTCGCCGGCCTCCAGATCCGTGACGGCGGTTCGGCCCTCGCCGGTGTGGACCTTGATCGTCTCGGCGTTCTGGAGGAGCGTCTCGATTCGGTCGACGCCGTCGTCGGTTTCGACCTCCGCCTGCACGCGGAACATGGGCCGTTTCTCGATTTTGACGCGGCCGACGACCGCCTCACGGGTGTTCCCCTCGGTGTCGACCACCTGCACCTCGTCGCCGCTCTGGAGTTCGGAGAGATACGTCGTCCCGCCGTCCGGCGTCCGGGCGTAGGCGTGGACCGCGCCCGCGTTCACCCGGAAGGGCCGGGAGGCGACGTACGGCGACTCCGCCGTCTCGGCGTGGACGAAAAAGAGCCCGCGGGACATCGACCCGACGAGCATCCCCTCGTCGCTCTCCATGAGCGATCCGGTGTCGACACAGACCCGATCGGCCATGCCCGTTCGTTCCACCGTGGTCACCTCGGCGAACTGCAGGTCGAGATGTTCCCGGTCGGCCGCGTCCCGAACTTCGCAGGTCGTGCGAATCTCGTCCGGGTCGCCCGAATCCAGCAGGACGCCGTCGGCGCCGATTTCGAGCGTTTCGAACGCGGTCTGGGCCTCCTCGGCCGTGGTGACGCCCGCGATCAACTCCGTCTCCGCCCCGATGCGTGCGATGAGGTTTTCCAGCGGGATGATCGTCCAGTCCTCGCCGACGACGATGGTGTAGTCGGCGTCGTTCGCCGCTTCCTCGGCGAACGACTCGTACTCCTTGCTGAGGATGCGGACGTAGGCGCCCTGCGCCCGGTCGTCGTCGCGGCGGAGCGTCGAGAGGTCGGCGGAGCCGGAGAAATCTGGGGGGAGGTCGACCGTGCCGTCGCCTTCGCCGTTCTTGCCGACGATGTACGCGTCGGCGTCCGGGCCGTCAGGTTCGGCATCCTCGACGAGGTCGGCGTCCGTTCGGAATGCGGCCACGTTCACGTCGCCGAGTTCTCGCACTTGTGCCACGTCCGACTCGTCGACCAGCACCCAGTCGACGCCGGCTTCGAGACCGGCCGTGATGCGTTCCTTCCGTGACTCCCAGTCGCCGACCGTCCCGTCGGCTTTCAGCCACACGCTCCGTGTCATTATCCGACTCTCGGGACGCCGTGGCTTCAACGTGGCGGATACACGGGCGTGACCAGGTCAGGCTTCGAGCAGTCCGCCACGCCGAAGCGCCTCGTCGACGCCGGCGTCGTCGTGGATGATCGCCGAAATGGCGCGGGTGATGGCGCCAGGGTCGTCGTGCTGGAAGATAGAGCGACCCATGGAGACGCCGGCGGCGCCGCCGTCCATCGCCCCGCGGACCATCCGCACGGTCTGACGGTCGGTGCCGCGGCTCCCACCGGCGATGACGACGGGGAGACGCGTTCCCTTGCAGACCGGGGTGAAACTGTCACCGTCGCCGCTGTAGCCCGTCTTCACCACGTCGGCGCCGAGTTCCTCCGCGAGGCGGACGGCGTGGGCGAGGGCCTCCGGGTCGTCCTCGTCGATGCCCGGGCCGCGGGCGTACGCCATCGCCAGCGTCGGCAGACCGAGTTCGGTCGCGCGTTCGGTCACCTCGGCGAGCTGTGTCATCTGCTTGGGCTCGTACGCGGAGCTGACGTTGATGTGGAAGGAGACGGCGTCGGCGCCGGCGCGGAGGGCGGCCTCGACCGTGCCGGTCCGGCGTTTGTCGTCCTCATCGGGGCCGATGTTCGTCGAACCGTTGAGGTGGACGATGTAGCCCGCGCCGTTCTTGTGGTCGTGGACGCGCGGGGCGACACCTTTCTGCGTGAGCACGGCGTCCGCACCGCCGTCCGTGATGGCGTCGATGGTAGTTTCGATGTCGACCAGCCCCTTGACCGGCCCCATCGTGACGCCGTGGTCCATGGGGACGATGAGGAAGCGGTCGTCCGTCGAGATGCGTCGCAGGCGCGCGCGTGTTCCCGTATTCATGTGTTACCCTGTACCAGTGGTGCTTATGTACGTTCCGGATGCGGCTGTTCGTCCGCCGGGACACCGCGGAGCGCACCCTGTTTGAGTTCGCGTGCCTTCGATTCCAGCCGGTTCGCGACCGTCACGGGCGGATCGTCGCGCTCGACACCCTGGGCGACGATGTCGACCAAGGCGGAGCCGACGATGACGCCGTCGGCCCCTGCCTCGATCACCCGCTGGGCGTGATCGCCCGACGAGATGCCGAATCCGACCGCCTTGGGCACGTCCCACTCTGCGATGCGATCGAGGCTCGCCTCGGCCTGATCCGAGAGGGCCGTCCGCGCGCCGGTCGTCCCGAGTCGCGCCTGCACGTAGACGTAGCCCGACACCTGTGACATGATACGCTCCAGTCGCTCGCCCCTCGTCGTCGGCGCGACGATGAACACGAGTTCGCAGTCGTGGGCGTCACACGCCTCGCGCAGGGGGGCGGCCTCCTCGGCGGGCAGGTCGGGGACGACGAAGCCCTCGATGCCGGCCTCGGCGGCCCGGCGGACGAACGCTTTCGGGCCCTTCTCCTCACCCTCACCGAACTGGTAGATGAGGTTGTAGTACGTCATACAGACCAGCGGGACGTCAACGTCGAGGTCTTCGACGAACTCGAAAAATCGGGGTGGCGTCATCCCGGCCTCCAGCGACCGGACGATGGCGCTCTGGATCGTCGGCCCCTCCGCGATGGGTTCGGAGAACGGCAGGCCGAGTTCGATCACGTCCGCGCCGCCGCGTTCGAGCGCCTCGACGTACGACAGCGACGCCTCGTAGTTGGGGTCACCGGCGGCGAGGTAGGGGACGAACGCCGGGCCGTCCGCGAACGCCTCCGAGATGCGACTCACTGGAATCCCCCCGTCTCGGCGAAGGTGTCGATATGGGGGGCGTTCTCGATGTCGCGGTCGTGAGTCTCCTCGAGGACGGTCTCCAGGTCCTTGTCGCCGCGGCCAGAGATGTTGAGCAGGACGACGTCGCCGAGGTCGGCGTGATTTTCCTCGACGTACGCGACGGCGTGGGCGGATTCGAGCGCGGGGATGATCCCCTCGAGCTGGGAGAGGCGGTGAAAGCCCTCCAGAGCGTGATCGTCGTCGACGTTGACCGCGGTGACGCGCCCGCGGTCGGTCAGATCGGCGAGTTCGGGGCCGACGCCGGCGTAGTCCAGACCGGCGGAGACGCTGTGTGACTCCATGATCTGGCCGTCGCGGTCCTGCAGGACCCGCGTCCGCGACCCGTGGAGGACCCCCTCGGTCCCCGTCGACAGCGTCGCGGAGTTGGGCGCGACGCCCTCCGCCTCGTTCACTTCGAGGCTGCTGCCGCCGGCCTCGACGGCGTAGAGGTCCACGTCGTCGTCCGGAATGAACTCCGCGAACACGCCCATCGTGTTGGAGCCGCCGCCCGCGCAGGTGAGCACGGAGTCGGGGAGGCGGCCCGCCTGCGCCCGGATCTGCTCGCGTGCCTCCTCCGAGATGACCCGCTGGAAATCCCGGACCATCGACGGGAAGGGGTGTGGACCCACGACCGACCCGATGACGTAGTGGGTGTCCTCGACGTTGGTGGCCCAGTCGCGCATCGTCTCGCTGATGGCCTCTTTCAGCGTCCCGCGGCCCACCGTGACGGGAGTTACCTCGGCGCCGTTGAGTCGCATCCGGAACACGTTGGGGCGCTGACGGTTGATGTCGCGCCGGCCCATGTACACCTCGCAGGGCATGCCGAGGTGGGCACACGCCATCGCCGTCGCCGTGCCGTGCTGGCCGGCGCCCGTCTCCGCGACGATCCGCTCTTTGCCCATGTACTTCGCCAGCAGCACCTGCCCGAGCGCGTTGTTCAGTTTGTGCGCACCGCCGTGCAGAAGATCCTCTCGCTTGAGATACACGTCACAGTCGTAGCGGTCCGAGAGGCGCTTGGCGTGCTGGAGGGGGGTTGGGCGCCCGCCGAAGTCGGCGAGGCGCTCCTGGAAGTCGTCCATGAACCCGTCCTCGTTGTTCAGAACGTACCGCTCGTATGCGTCGTCCAGTTCCTCGATGGCGGGCATCAACGCCTCGGGAACGTACTGTCCACCGTACTCGCCGAATTTGCCTGTGTGAGAACTCATGCTGTGGTAAATCGCCGCACGTTCGCTGTCACGTCGCCGTCCATGATCGCACTGCCGATGAGGAGGGCGTCGGCGCCCGTCTCGCGCATCCGCCGGACGTCCGCGACCGAACCGATCCCGCTCTCAGCGACGAGCGTCACGTCGTCGGGGACGCCCGGTGCGATCGACTCGAACGTGTCGAGGTCGACCTCGAGTTGGGTCAGATCACGGTTGTTGACGCCGATGAGGTCCGCCCCGGCCGAGAGCGCCCGATCGAGTTCGTCGCGCGTGTGTACCTCGACCAGTGGCTGGAAGCCGCGCGCCTCGGCCGCAGCGAGGAGGCCGGGGATGTCGTCCACGAACCGCGCGATCAACAGGATCAGATCCGACGCCACGAGGTCGAGTTGGGACTCCTCGACGATAAAGTCCTTGCGCAGAACGGGCACGTCGACGGCGTCTCGGACCCGCGCCAAGGCGTCGGTCGATCCACCGAAGTGGTCGGGTTCGGTCAACACCGAAATCGCCGTCGCGCCGCCCGCGACCATCGCTCGCGCGAGGTCGACCGGGTCGTCGTCGCGCCGTCCCTCCGTCGTGGGGCTGGTCGGTTTCACCTCCGCGATCACCGGCACCCGCCCGTCGGCCTCGGCGGCCGCGATGGCCGAGGGAAACGACCGCGCGTCGACCGACAGGCGCTCCTCGCCACCGGCGCGTTCCCTGGCGGCCGCCAGAATCGAGCGCACTCGGGGCGCGAGTTCTTCACCATTAGCGTCCATCATTGTACACTAACGGACTGATTTGCACATAAGCCTTGCGTCCCACGGGCGGCACGCCGCGATCCGTTGGGCCGTTCGCAGCGGACGACAACCTCTATGGGTCGACCGCACCACCGCTCACCTATGGAAGGCATCTACGCACGCGAGTCGCCGACGCTCGGGCGGGCGGTGCAGATTGGCGTCGTGGCCGACCGGGTCATCAGCGTCTCTTTCCCCGAGGAGCCACCAGCCGACGCCGCGGCCGAGCATCCGATCCTGGATCGGGTCTTCGACTACCTCGGCGGCGCCGAGGACCACTTCGACGACGTGCCCGTCGGACTCACCGTGCCGACCGACCACCGGACGGTGCTCGAAGCCGTCCGGAACGTCCCCTACGGCGAGACGGTCGACGCAGCCCGGGTGGCGCGGCTGGCCGGTCTCGACGACGAGGACGAAGGCAACCTGGAGACCGTCCGTGACGCACTTCGAGATAACCCCGTTCCCCTCTTCGTCCCTGACCACCGGGTTGCCGGTCCGGGCGCGACGCCGACCGACGTGGTCAAGCGCCTGCGGGACCTGGAGGCGTAGGTCCGGTCCCGTCGCACGGTCGTCCGGTGCTTGTCACGCGCTACGACTCGTTGACCACGAACTCCAGCGCGTTCACGAGGTAGTGGGCCACGACCACCGCGATCAGACTCCCGGTGAGGACGAAGGCCACGCCGAGGACGAACCCGAGCGCCCCGGTGACGACGATACCGATCCGTCCCTGCGCGCCGTGGCCGAGGGCGAACGCGACCGAAGAGAGCGCGACGAGGAGCCACGGCGGGACGCCAAAGCCCGTGGCGAACGCGCCGATGAGGACGCCCCGGAAGAGGAGTTCCTCGAAGCCGGCGACCAGGGGGAGCACCACGAGGAGCAGCGCCGCCCACCCCCGGGCGGAGTCGGGCGCCATCGCCTCACGGAGCGCCGCCGTGTCGCCGAGACCGAACCGCTCGGTAACGCGCGAGCCGACGGCGTTGACGGCGTGGAGGCCGAGACCGAGGCCGACGCCGGCGGCGAGGGAGACGGTGCCGAGGGCGTCGGCAGTGAGTCCAAGCGTCGACGCCGGAACGGACGCGACCCAGATGCCGACGACGAGCAGGGAGGCGAACAACCCCTGCGAGACGGCGACGTTCACCAGCAGCGCGGTCGTCGAGAGCTGCATCGGTCCCGCCATCGGCCGGCGGTGTTCCGGCGTGCCGACGACGCGGTCGGTGAGCGTGGCGGGAAACTCCGTCTCCTGCGTGTCTGGTGACGGGGCGACGGCCGACGTCGACGCACGGGCGAGAAAGAGGAGTCCCGCGAGGACGACGCCGACGAAGCCGGCGAACGCCGCCCACTCGGGCACCTTACTGCGGGCTGGGACTGCTCGGGCCCTGACTGACACTCTGCTGGTCGAGCGCGGAGCCCGTGATCGTCTTGAGGCGGTCGACCAGCGAGTCCTTCTCGGGTTCGCCTTCGAGCGCCACGTCGAGGACTTCGCTGATGTGGCTGACGGGGATGATCTCGATCATGTCCTCGTACTCGTCCTCGATCATCACGTCCTGCATGTTGGCCTCGGGGATGATGACCCGAGTACAGCCGGTTTTGGCGGCGGCCTCGATTTTGTGGGTGACGCCGCCGACGGGGAGCACGTCCCCGCGGACCGAGAGCGAGCCGGTCATCGCGAGCGACTGGTCGACGCCGACGCCTTCGAGGGCGCTGATGACCGCCGTCGCGACGGTGATGGAGGCGGAGTCGCCGTCCACGCCGCCCTCACCCGCCTGCACGAACTGGATGTGGATGTCCTTCTGGGTGATGTCCTCGTCGGAGAACTTCTTGATGATCGCCGAGACGTTGGACACCGCCTCCTGAGCCATCTCCTTCAACTGCCCAGTGGCGATGACCTCGCCGGGACCCTGCGAGGGCGTCACCTCGGCCATGACGGGCAGGACGATACCGGAGTCTTCGCCCATGACGGCCAGCCCGTTGACGCGACCGGTGACGTAGCCGTCGGCGACCTGCAGTTCGTAGTCCTTGCGGCGCTGGATGAAGTCGTCCGCGAGCTGCTGTTCGATGCTGCGGGAGCGACCCTTCGCCTGCAGGACGTGGTCGC
>Ga0207757_100132_pt1 | contig 63573 bp, 61 predicted proteins | sample A23P3SouthBayCA_2_FD_187752 | JGI IMG/M metagenome (GOLD analysis project Ga0207757, IMG submission 187752) | Aerobic enrichment media microbial communities from Eden Landing Ponds, California, USA - A23 P3 (2) (SPAdes) | ecosystem: Environmental > Aquatic > Marine > Unclassified | place... | reverse complement strand
GAACGCTAGTGAGCGAAAAGCGGCCGCTGGGATTCGAATCAGGGAGTGGCGCGAACGCAGTGAGCAGAACGACCGTGGTTCGAATCCCAGTCCCACCGATATCCGTCGCGCCGTGTTCTGGCGCGACGGACGAGTACGACTGGTGTTTCGAAGCCTACCAGTCGAGCACAGCGAGTGAAACGAGCGAGCACGTCTGGTTCCGGTTCGAATCCCAGTCCCACCGAGTTCTCTCGGTGACGTTCCCCCCTGCCCACGAGCCACGCGTCTCGCCCGCCCCGTGCCAACGCCCACCGCGTGTCCCGTGCCCACAAACGACCTGAACAATAATTATATACTCGGCCGCCCAACTGTCGTGTATGTCGACACACCAGTCGGCGTCTGCGGCATCGCACCGATGTGGATGCGGTGAGACCTTCGATTCGACGGAGGAACTCCTCGAACACGCGCGCACCGTACACCGATTCTCCCCGCTGTAGGCGGGCGGCCGTCGTCGGCTGTCGGATTTCGAACGTAACGGCTTTGAGCCACCCGTCCAACTGACCGGTATGGACTGGCCACACGACCCCGACGGCGAGCAGGGAAGCGAGGGCCGGCGCAAGTACGGCCACGCCGTCATCGCGAAGAAAGTCGACGAGGAGACGGACTTCCCGCTCGACGTCGCGGCGTTCGTCGACGAGTACGGCGACGACCCCGTCCGGATCGACCACGAGACGGTCGTCTCGGTGCGGGAGATATTCGACGGCGTCGACGCCGAGGAGTTCGCGGACTTCGTCGAGATGCATCGCGCCCTCGGCGCGGCGATGCGGGAGAACGGCTACTGGTTCTACGAGGGCGCCGACGCGTTCGTCGGCGACGCCTGACGGTCGGTCACGCGATATTGCGGAAGATTTTATAAATTATCCGATCCTTTCTGCGTGTATGGTACGCGACATCGGACGACGCGAATTCCTCGTCGGTACCGGCACGGCCGGGACTGTCGGACTAGCAGGATGCATCGGCGGCGGTGGAGACGGCGGTGACGGCGGCGGTGGAGACGGCGGTGACGGCGGTGGCGGCGAGCCGGAGATGCTCGTCGTCATCGGCTACCCCGAGAGTGGGATACAGCTGTTCCGGGACTACTACTCCGTTTCGGACGGCGAGCACGACATCCTCGTCCCGGACGGTCTCCGCGACGGCGCCATGCCCGGACAGGTCGGCAACGACATGGCGAACGTCATCGGGACGGCGCCGGCGGCGGGCGGGCCGAATCAGGAGGCGTTCACGAGCCTGTTCGAGGAGCAGTACGGCTCCACGCCCGGCGTGTTCACCTCGCAGTCGTACGACTCGGTCGCCCTACAGATCCTCGCGAACGCGGCGGCGGGGGAGAACGACGGGACGGCCGTCCGCGACCAGCTGCGTCGCATCGCCAACCCCGGCGGCACCGAGTACGGTCCACAGAACTTCCTCGACGCCGTCGAGGCGGCGGCCAACGGCGAGGACATCAACTATCAGGGCGCCTCCAGCGCGACCAACTTCAACGAGGCGGGCGACCCGGCCTCGGCCGCGTACGCCATCTGGGAGTTCGAAGGGACCGACCAGGAGAGCACGTCACAGATCGACGTCCAGAACTTCGAGGGGGAGAACCCGTCGGGTGGCGGGCCGATGGCGGACGACGCCCCCGGCGGCACGGGCCGGAGCATCGACGTGGGCATCCTGCTCCCCGAGACGGGCGACCTCGCGTCGGTCGGCGGGCCGATGATCCAGGCCGCCGAGTTGCCGGCCCGGCAGGTCAACGACTCCGATCTGGATCTGGAAGTGAACGCACAGGTCGAAGACACCCAGACCTCGCCCTCGGCGGGCGTCTCGGCGGCGGAGTCACTCGTCAACGCCGGGATGCCGAGCGTCTGTGGTTCCGCCTCCTCGGGGGTGAACGTCCCCGTCTCGCAGGAGGTGCTCATCCCCAACCAGATCGTCGGCTGTTCGCCGTCGAGTACGGCGCTGTCGGTGACCAACCTCGACGACGACGACTACATCTTCCGGACGGCGCCGTCGGACCAGTTGCAGGGCCGCGTGATGGCACAGGTCGCCTCCGAACGGCTCGGTAACTCGGTGGCAGCGACGCTGTACGTCAACAACGACTACGGCCAGCAACTGTCGGAGCGGTTCACCGAAGTGTTCGAGGGGACCTTCGACGGGACCGTGACGGACCAGGTCGCGTTCAACATCGGCGAGTCGTCGTACACGTCGGTCATCGAGACGGCGCTGTCGCGGTAGGTCCGCAGGGCTGGCGCGGTCGACGGCCTACCCACCCAAGAACTCCCGGCGCACCTCCTCGTCGCCGAGGAGCGTCCGGCCGTCGCCCTCGAACCGATTCGTCCCGTTGGCGAGGACGTAGCCCCGGTCACAGCGTCGGAGAGCCTCCTTCGCGTTCTGTTCGACCATCAGGATCGCAGTGCCGGCGTCGTTGATCTCGTCGATCCGGTCGAACATCTCGTCGACGAGGTCGGGCGCGAGACCGGCGCTCGGTTCGTCCAGCAGGAGGAGTTCCGGATCGAGCATGAGCGCCCGCCCCATGGCGAGCATCTGTCGCTGACCGCCGCTCATCGTCCCCGCGGTCTGGGTCTGTCGCTCTTCCAGGACGGGGAATCGCTCGAAGACCTCCCGGAGACGGTCTTCGGGCACGTCGTCGAGGATGTACGCGCCCATCTCGAGGTTCTCCCGGACCGACAGGGAGGCGAAGACGTTGTCCGACTGCGGGACGTAGCCGATCCCCTCTCGGATGATCTCCTCGGGTGGACGCCCCGTGATGTCCCGACCGTCGAAGTCGATCCGTCCACCCATGTGGGTCGTGAGACCGAACACCGACTTCATCACGGTCGACTTACCGGCGCCGTTCGGGCCGACGACGGTGACGTACTCCTCGTCGCCGACGTCGATGTCGACGCCGTCGAGGATCTGGAGGTCGCCGTAGCCGGCGTCGAGATCGCGGACGACCAGGAGACCCTCGTCGCTCATACGTCACCCCCCAGGTACGCCTCGATGACCGCTTCGTCCGACTTGACCTCCTCCGGTGTCCCCTCGGTCAGGATACGTCCCTGATGCATCACGATCACGTGCCGGCAGTTGTTCATGATGAGGTCCATGTCGTGTTCGACGAGGAGGAAGGTGTACCCCTGATCGCGGAGTTCGTGGATGTGATCGAGCAGGCGCTGTTCGAGCGTCGGGTTGACGCCCGCGAACGGTTCGTCCAGCAGGAGCACGTCGGGATCGGTAAGCAGCGCCCGCGCCATCTCCAGCAGTTTGCGCTGGCCGCCCGAGAGGTTGCCCGCGTACTCCTCCGCGAGGTGTTCGATCTCGAAGAACTCCAGGGTCTCCCACACCCGTTCGAGCAGCTCGGTCTCCTGCTCGACGACGCCGCGTCGGGCGACGGGGAGCACCGACCGCCAGAGCCGTTCGCCCCGCTGGCCCTTCGGCGCGAGCATCATGTTCTCCAGGACGGTCATCTCCCCGAGTTCGCGCGCGATCTGGAACGTCCGGACCAGCCCCCGGTCGGCGATTTCGTAGGATTCGAGGTCGGTGACATCCTCGCCGTCGAAGGTGACCGTCCCCGCGTCGGGCGAGAGCATCCCGGTTATCAGGTTGAACGTCGTCGACTTGCCGGCGCCGTTCGGGCCGATCAGCCCCGTGAGCGTCCCGCGTTCGACCTCGAACGTCGCGCCGTCGACGGCCGTGATGCCGCCGAAACGCTTCGTGAGGTTCTCGACACGTAGCGGCGTGTCGGTCACGTCCGGCCGCGACCGGGTGATCGAGTCACTCATCATCCTCACCTCCGGCGGCGGGTGGCGTGGGTTCGCCGCCCCACTCCCTCGGCCGTGCGAGCGGGATGGCCGCCGCCGTCTCCTTGCGGTGACCGAGCATCCCCAGCGGCCGGTTGTGCATCAGCCAGACGAGGACGACGCCCATGACGACGAGCTGGAGTTGGCGGACGCTGTCGAGCGTGTAGAGCAGGAAGGGGAACGGATCGACGTTCGAGATGAGCGGCGAGATGGCCGGTCCGAAACTGCTCGGCGCCTCGCCGGGCTGGAAGACCGAGGTGACGAGGTTCTGGAAGTAGAGTGGGCCTTGATAGAGGACGGCGGCGAAGACGGCGCCACCCATGACGCTCCCGGTGTTCGATCCCGCGCCGCCGATGATGAGCGCGATCCAGACGAAGAAGGTGAGTCGCGGGCGGAAGAAGTTGGGCGTCACGGCACCCTGTCCCATCAGCCAGAGGATGCCGGCCAACCCCATCAGCGCACAGCCGAGCATGAAGGAGGTGGTCTTGAAGCGGTCGGTGTTCTTCCCGAGGGCGCGGGCGACGTCCTCGTCCTCGCGGATCGACTTCAGCACGCGGCCGAAGGGCGATTCGCCCGTTCGTTTCAGGAGCCAGAAGTAGACGGCGACGACGCCGAGGAGGACGACCCCGTAGACGAGACTGTGGACGATGGGATCGGGGTTGTTCGGGACCACTCGCCCGACTAGTCCGACGAGTCGATCGTACGCTCCGGAGAGACCGACGACGTCGATGAGCGCGAGCAGTGGGTCGGGGAAATCGAGGATGAGACCGCTCCCGCCGCCGAAGCCGACGCGGGTGGTCTCCCCCGAGAGGGTGTGCGGGACCTGGAACTGCTGGAAGGTAGAGGAGAGCAGGGCAAAGCGGACGATTTCGGACATGGCGATGGTGACGATGGCGAGGTAGTCGGCGCGGAGCCGGAGGGCTGGGAGAGCGACGACGAACCCGAGAAGCGCCGCCGCGAGCATCCCGGCGAGAATGCCGACGGGGAGCGGCAGGCCGAGACCGCCGACCTGCGCCGCCCCACCGGAGCCGTACAGCGGTTTGGAGACGAACGCCATCACGTAGATGCCGACGGCCATGAAGCCGACGACGCCGATGTTGAACAGGCCGGTGTAGCCCCAGTGGAGGTTGAGGGCGAGCGCGAGCGTGCCGAAGACGCCGATGTAGAAGGTGAGCGAGGCCAGCGAGTTCAACTGCCCCCGGAGACTGTAGCCGAGGACGAAGCCGCTGACGAGGTACGCGCCGTAGATGACGACCAGGAGGGCGACGATCTTGACCGCGTCCGCTGCCCACAGTCGTCGGAAGGCCTCGACCGTGCCCTCGTCGTCGGTCGTGCTCATGCGGTCGACCTCCCGGAGAACAGCCCCTCGGGACGGACGAGCAGGATGACGATCATGACGACGAAGGCGGCCGCTCGCGAGAACGCGGAGGGAATCCAGAGCACCGACACGGACGCCGCCACGCCGATGACGAGACCGCCGGTGATGGCTCCGTAGATGGAGCCGATGCCGCCGAGGATGACCGCGGCGAAGATGAGCAAGAGGAGGAGCCAGCCGTCGTTGAAGCCGAGCGTGCCCTTCCAGAGGATGAAGACGTAGCCCGCGACGCCGGTGAGGCCCCCGCCGATGACCCACGTCGCGCGGACGACCCGCTCGGTCGGGATGCCGGTGATCCGGGCGAGGTCCTCGTCGTCGGACATGGCGCGCATCGCCTTGCCGAGTTTCGTCGTCTGGAGGAGGAGGTGGACGCCGAGCATGAGGCCTCCGGCGACGACGAGGAGCGTGATGTCGTGGGCGTCGATCCGGACGGCGCCGTCGACGAAGTAGAGGGAGACCTGGGGGATCGACCCGGAGGCAGTCGTCCCGCGCACGTCCGAGCCGAAGACGAACTGGATCAGATAGCGGAGCGCGAACGCGACCCCGATGCTGGTGATGAGCAGGGTGATCCCGCTCTCGGAGCGAATTGGCTTGTAGACGACGCGGTCGATGGCGAGCGCGAGCAGGATCGTCGTGACGCCGGCGACGACGATGCCGGCGGCGACGGCGACGGGCGTCGTCGTCACGCCGATACCGAGCGCACCCCCGAAGACGGAGCCTCCGGCGCCCACGAGGAGGAGCGACCCGATGTCGGCCCGTCCCAGTCCGGCGATGGCGTACGTCGTCGCCCAGCCCGCGAACGCGCCGCTCGTGATGTAGTCCCCGTGCGAGAAGTTCGCGAAGTTCAGGATGCTGTAGGTCATCGACAGCCCGATCCCGGCGAGTCCGACCACGAGTCCGCGCATCACGCCGTCCCAGACGAGCGAGCCGAGACGCGAGAACGTGACCGAACCGGTGATCAGCAATCCCCAGACGAGCGAGCCGAGAAGCGACAGTCCGATAGCGGCGAAAACGAGCGTCAGCGGCCGATCAGTCGCCAGCGCCAGCCACCGCCCGGGCGTTTCCGTAACTCCGCTTTCTGTTCCCGATACCATTGTGTTCTCGTGCTATGTGCGGACGTGACGCAGGGATAAACCTTTCTTCAACTCGGACGAGCGGCCGGCAGAACTGACTTGTCCCACGCCCGCTTCCCGTCGGTATGGTCGCCGTCGAGTCGGCCGAGCCCGCCGACGCGGACGCGGTCGCCGACCTGTGGGTGGCGTTGGCGCGGGACCAGCGCCGCCACGGGTCCACCCTCCGCGCGGACGCGAACCGGGACGCGATCAGGACGACGATGGCCCAGTACGCGGTCGACGGCGGCCTCACGGTCGCCCGCGACGGGGACGACCTCGTGGGGTTCGTCCGATACGGCGTGGAGCGCGGACCGCTGGCGCAGGATCGCACGCGCGGTGTCGTCCACGACCTGTACGTGGTGCCGCCGCGGCGCGACGACGGCGTGGGGTCGCGGCTCCTCGACGCCGCGGAGGCGGCGCTCCGCGACCGCGGAGCCGAGATCGTGGCAGTCGAGGCGCTGGCGGCCAACACGGACGCCGTCCGGTTGTACGAACGTCGGGGATATCGCCCCCACCGAATCGAGTTCGAACGGGAGGTCGAAAACGATAAACGCCCGCGCAGGGACCGATAACGTGTCCCCGTGCCAGGGGAGCATGGGCGGTTCATGCACTCGACTTGTAATCGAGACTTCGTGGGTTCGAATCCCACCCCTGGCTCTGCTGTCCGAGCGAAACGAGACGGAGGGCCGACGGCGGAGTTCGAAGCGGGAAGGTCCCGGCTCCGTCGAGCGCGTGGAAGGGATCGGACGAGCGGGCCGAAAACGTGGCGACGAGAGTGGTTCGAGCAACCGGCGGGGTTGGGGCAAGTCCGCCGTGTTGCTCGGGCGTGTCATCCTGCACTGGGAGACCAAATTGATGTCCGGAGCGACGACCTGGTAGCGACCTTAGCCTCCCACAGAATAGTTAGTTAGAGAACACTAATACCCCCGTGTTTTCGAAGATCATCACAGGCGCTTCGAAACTCCGGGTGGGACGGACGTTCCCGTTCGAGGCGCGACGCGTCCCGGCAGACGGGTCGCGAGTCGCCGCACACGGCCGACGCTACCGCTTCACCGACACCACGTCGAATCCGTCGTCGGTCCGCTCGACGTACACGAGTACGTCGGCCGGACCGGGGTCGATCACCTCGTCCACCGCGGGCGCACAGCCCGTCATGCCCACCTCGTTGAACCCACAGGCGCCACAGACGCTGTCGTCGGACCGCGGTCGGTAGACGCCGTCGTGGTCGGTCGCCGGGAGGTAGCCCGCGTCGTCGATGTCGGCACCACAGTTCGAACAGGTGAGCGACTCGGGGACTGGATCGAGCGACACGTTCAGCCCTCCGGCTCGCCGCGAAGTTGCCCGAGCACCTCGTCGACGACTTCGTGATCGGCGGCGACGATGTACCGCCGGCCGGCGACGAGCGTCGTCGAGTGCTGGACGGCCACGTCGCCACTGGCCTGGGAGATGACGAGCGAGCCTTCGGGGAGCGCGTCCGCGACGACTTCGCCAGCGCCGGGGGCGTCGTAGTCCACCCGGACGTCGAAGAGTTCGAGGTCGCCGGTCACGCCTTCGAGCGTCCGGATGTCGCTCCCGGCGAGAGCGTTGACCGCCGCCTTGATGCTCGCGCGTTCGGGGAAGTAGACCCGGTCGACGAACTGGGTGTACTCGTCGCCGTCCTCAACCTGGATGCGCGCGACCGTCTCGATGTCGGGGTACAGCTGTTTGGCCGCCATGCAGACGGCGAGGTTGGTCGACTGGTCGCCGGTCAGCGCTCCGATCACGTCGGTCTCGTCGGTGATCGCCCGTTCGATCATCGACGGGCGGGTGGCGTCGCCTTCGAGATACGTGACGCGCTCGTCCACCTCCGCGGCGTCGATGCGGTTCGCGTCCCGTTCGACGATGGTCACGTCGGTCCCGCGGTTGACGAAGTTCTCCGCCACCCGCCGTCCGACGCGGCCACCGCCCGCGATCACGAGATGGGTCCGTTCGGCCATACACCGTGCTACCACACGCCGTACGTTAAGTGTGGGGACGGCGGGAAATCTGGCCGGACGGGACCGTCAGTCGACGGTCCGGCGTCCGACGACCGTCTCCATCCCCAGTTCGTACAGCGCGAACTCGACGTCGTCGACTGTCTCGTCGAAGAGTCGGAACGGGGGGAACCACTCGTTGAGCGTCGCCTCGTCGACGGTCCCCGACCACTCCCCGATCGGACCGCGGACGTGGATGCTCCACGACTCGTCGGCGTCGCCCGCGAACCGGACGAACGTCGCCGTCTCGGTCGTGTCGAGATACCGTCGTTTCTCGGCCGTATCGTCGTGCGTGCTCACCCGGAGGAGGAACCGGTGGCCGTCGTAGTGGTAGCTCAACGGCACCGCGTAGGCGTCGTCGCCGTCGGCGAGCGCGAGGACGCCGTGGGAGCCGTGGCGCAGGTACTCGTCGACGGCGGCGTCGTCCATCCCCACCGTGTAGACGTACTCGACGTGGTCCATGGGGAGAGTAGGGGGCGGCGAGTGATATAAGCCGCCGTCCGGCGGTCAGTCCGCCTCGACGCCGCAGGGACCGTCCATGGCGTCGGTCGAGGGGGTGTCGGTCGACGCCGAGGCTCGGTCGCGGAGTCGGCAAAGCAGCGACCGAACGTCGACCGACTCGCTCCCGATCACGGCGAAGCCGGCGAAGATGGTCACGAAGCCGCCGACGGCGAGCGTCGAGATGACCTCGCCGAGCAGTGCCCAGCCGCCGAGCGCGGCGACGACGGGAACCGCGTAGAACACGAGGTTCGCCCGGATCGCACCGGCCTCGTCGAGGAGACCGAAGTAGGCGATGTAGGCGACGGCGCCGGCGAGGAGACCGACGTACGCCAGCGCGGCGACGGCTTCGGGGTGCCAGACGACGGCGCCGGCCGACTCGCCGGCCGACCAGCTGAGCAGGTGACAGAGCAGGGCCGCGAATGGAAGCCCCCACGCCGTGCGGACCGTACTCGACAGGGAGTCGCCCGCCCGGCGGATGAGGACGCTCCCGGCCGCGCCGCTGATCGCCCCGGCGAGCAGGATGGCCTTGCCGAGGTCCGGATCGAGCAGCGTCGCGGGATCGGGGGCGACCACGAGCGCGACGCCGACGAAGCCGAGGGCCATCCCCGCGACGCCGCGGCGCGAGAGGCGCTCGTCCGCCAGCAGGAGCGCGGCGAAGATGGGCGTCAGGATCGGGTTGAGGCTGAAGACGATGGCGGCGACGGCGCTCGTGGTGTACTCCTGCCCGACGAACAACAGGGCGTTCGTCACGCCGATGGCGACGACGCCGGTGGCGAGGACCCCGGCGGCGTCGCGCCGGGTTCGGGGGAGCAGTTCGCCACGGGGCGTCGTCGCCGCGGCGTACGCGAGGAGCGCGACCGCCGCCACGTCGAAGCGAAGCGCGACGAACAACAGGGGCGGGAAGTAGTCGAGCCCCGCCTTCGCCGCGACGAAGGTCCCGCCGAAGAGGATACCCGCGACGGCGAACGCGGCCAGCGCGCGACGATCCGCTGCGGTCACTCCGCTCCCTCGCCGACGATCCGTTCGCGTCCCGTTTCGAGAGCCGAAATCCGCAGATGGTAACTCATCGAATCGACGTAGGAGCCGGAGCCGTTTAGTTTAATTCGTAAAATATTCCGACCCAAGAAAGTGTCACAGTCCGGGGAACGGCTTCGCGGCGTGCAACGCTTTCACGGTGCGAAAGTGGTTTCCCACCTCGGAAACCAGGGGGTGTATGGAGTCCGCACTGGCGGAGATCGAGTTCCTCGCGCTCTCGCCGAACCGGGTGTCGGTGCTCCGGCGTCTCGTTGAGGACCGCCACACGCGCACCGATCTCGCGGTGGCGACGGGCGCCTCGCAGGCGACGCTCGGCCGAATTCTACGCGACTTCGAGGAGCGTTCGTGGATCAGACGGACCGAGGGGGCGTACGTCGCCACGGCGACGGGCGAACTCGTCGCGGACGCGTTCCTCGATCTGCTGGCGACCATGGAGACGGAGCACGATCTGCGCCCGATAGTCGACTACCTCCCGACCGACGCCCTCGAGTTCGATCTCCGGCGGTTCGAGGACGCGACCATCACCGTCCCGAGCGGGACGAAGCCGAACGCGCCGGTCGGGCGGGTGCTCGACCTCCTCGAGGAGGCGTCGTCGGTCCGGGTGTTCTCCCACGCGTTCAACGAGGGGAGCCTCGGCGTCGTCGAGCGGCGCGTGACCGCCGGCGAGATGACCTTCGAAGGGGTGTTCTCCCGGGAGGCCATCGAGGCGGTGGCCGACGACGACAGCCTGCGCCGACGGCTCGAATCGATCCTCGACGCACCGGACGCCAGCATCCGGGTCTACGAGGCGGAGATTCCCCTGGCGGTGACCGCCGCCGACGACACGGTTCACCTGCTCCTCCGCGACGCGAACGGCGTCCTGCAGGCGTCGGTCGACACCGACGATCCGGTCGTTCGCGAGTGGGCACACGACCGATTCGAGCGGTACTGGACGGAGGCGACCGCGGTCGGCGACGACCTCGACGGGTGATCCCGTCCGCCGGACACGCTATCGCCGGTCAGGAGCGGGAGTGTCGATAGTTGACCAGCCGGCCGCCGCAGGTCGGACAGGTCATCCGAAACGGCCCCGCTTCGAGTTCCCGGTCACATCCCGGACAGACGTAGCGTGCCATCACGTCTGCCACAACGCACCGGTGCTAATTAAACATTTTTGTGGCAGAACGAAACGTATGGCTGGTTTTTAGGCAGTATTTATTTACTGTGTTCGGTTCGTACTCGTCGCGACGGAGGGAAAACACTTAGCACGCGCCCGCCAGAGGATCGGACATGTCCCAGTTGCGGTCGTGTTACTTCTGTGGTGCCGTCGGCGACTCGCTTCAGGAGTACGAAGTCGTGCCCGAACGGCTGGTCGCGGCCGGCGAATCGCGCTCGGCAGTCCTGTGTTCCTCCTGTCACGAGAAGCTTCGGCGCGTGCTCGAACCGCTGGTCGAGGCGGCGGAGTCGTCGTCGACCGACCCCGACCCCGGCGTGGCCGCTATCGGCGAGGTGACCTTCGAGTCGGCCGACCCCGCGACCGACGACTCTGGAACGACCGACGGGCGGGACGGCGACGACGCGACGCCGGACGTCGAAGTGACGGAACGGGACACGGACGGGAAGACGGACGAGGGAGACGACGGGCCGGAGGACGAATCGGACGTGCCGGACGGCTACTACAAGGTTCTCCGCCTGTTGCAGAACCGCGAATTCCCGATGGAACGAGCGGACCTGACGGCACTCGTGACCGCGGCGTACGACGTCTCCGGGCCGCAGTGCGAACGCATCCTCGACACCGCCATCGAGCGCGGCATCCTGGTCGAGGACGGGTCGACGCTCGACGTCGGTCGGGACTGAGCGCGCTCGTGCCGCGTTTGTGACACGAACTATTATCAACGAGAATCGATAACGTGCACTCGGTGGTAGCGAATGAGCCTCATGGACAAGGTGAAGGAACTACTAGCCCCCGACGAGGGCGAGACGGTTCTGTACGACTACGAGTGTCAGGACTGTGGAGAAACGATCACGTCGAGCGACGAACCCGACGAGGCGACGTGTGAAAACTGTGGGTCGTCGGACGTAGAGGAAGTCGGACGGATGTACGCCGGCGGTGGTGGCGGCGCCCCCGGGTAAGGGACCGTCGGACGCGCTGGATTCTTTTGCCCGTCGACGCGTCGAGCGTCGCCGTCGGTCAGTCCGCCCGGTCCGGACTTCCCGGCAGTCGGGTCGGGTCGCCCGAGCGGAGGATGTACTCGATGGCGATGCCGTTGAGCGGCGACTCCGCCTCGGCGGCGTGTGCCCGCGCCAACTCGAAGTACCGCCTCGTGATCGAGACGACGTTCTCGTAGGCCGCCGCGTCGCTCCCTTCGAGGACGTACTCGGCGGTGACGGGGGTGAGCTGGCCCTCGGCGACGTCGTCGCGGTAGTCGTCCACATCGTCGAGCCAGATCTGTGCGCCGATGATCGCGAGGACAATCGACGTCCCGAACGCCTCGGGAATCTCGAAACCGACGCCGCGGTAGGCGTCGAGCATCCCCTTGTAGATGACGCCCACGCGGTCGTACTGCGTCTTGAGGTAGGGGAGGTCGCGCTCGCGCTCGCCGAAGGGGGCGTCGTCGGGGAGCGTGGCGAACTTGTACTCCGATTCGATGCGTTCACGCGCCGCCCCGTCGCCGTCGAGGGCGTCCGCGAGCAGGTCGCGGAAGTGATCGTCCCGGTCCTGGTGGGCTTCGGAGATTTCGACGGCCTCGTCGTAGGCCGCCCGGACCGCGTCGGGGGCTCGGTCGAAGGCGTCCTCCACGACGCCCTGCAGGTACGACTGCGCGCACTCGGCGGCCCGACGACGGTCCGGATCGGCGTCGCCGGGGAGTTCGACCACGAAGTCCTCGAACTCGTCGTCGTTGATCGCGTCGCGCATGTCGCCGTCGAGCAACGCCTGGACGATGAGCGCGGTCGCTTCCTCGGCCATCTCGACGTACTCGCGGGCCTCGCGGTTGGCGGGGGCCGACCGCTCCGCCGTCGCGCTGAAGACGAGGAGTCGGGCGTCGGCCTCGTCCGTGATCGGATCGTAGCCGTCTGTCGACCGCGCGAGCGCCCGGCGGTAGAGGTAGCCGAGCGTCAGTTCGGCCGGGAGCGTGAGTTTCGTCTCGTAGTCGAAGCTGGCGTCCTCGACGTCGAACTCCGTCGCGAGCTCCGCCTCGATCTCGTCGTACACGTCCTCGAGGATCGACTCGAGCGTGTCGTCGACCGCCGACTTGATCCGGAGCGCCCGGTAGTCGAACCGACCGGTCTCGGCGTAGTACCCGAGGATGGCTTGCTGGGCGGTCGAGAGGCGGTCGTGTGCCGCGAGACGGCGGGCGACGGCCCGCAGGGGCGAACGACTCACCGGTCCCGACGGCCGGGACCGCCGGCCGTCGCACTCACCTCCGGACGGCTGTCAGGGGGTATCGTCCCGGTCGATAGCGTCTCGTGACGCACGACGATCCCTACGTCTCGGGTGCGCATTGGGGGGAGGTGCCCGGCGACGGGCATCAACCTTGCCATCGTCGCGCTCGCCCGCCGGGCGGGGACCGGCGCCACCGATGAGTTAGACTTTCGGGCGTGGGCGCCTCAGGACTCCCTATGCAGGTCCACACGGTCGGTGAGGGGACCCCCGAGGTCGCGGTCGTCGGCGCGGTCCACGGGGACGAACCCTGTGGCGCGCGCGCCATCGAGCGCTTTCTCGCCACGGACCCCGAGGTCGACCGCCCGGCGAAGTTGATCGTCGCCAACGAACGCGCGCTGGAGCGGGGGGTCCGGTACGTCGAGACGGATCTGAACCGGGCGCTCCCCGGAGACCCGGAGAGCGATCTGTACGAGGAACGGCTCGCGCACGACCTCATGACCGAAGTCGAGGGCTGTGTCTCGCTCGGCATCCACTCGACGGTCTCCTACGGCGACGCCTTCGCCAACGTGGCGTATCCGAACGAGCGGAAACGCGACATCGTCGCTCACCTGCCCGTCGCCGGCGTCGTCGACTTCACCGTCGTCGCCGACGGGCGGTCCGTCGAACTCCCCGGCTTCGTGGACGTCGAGGCGGGCTACCAGGGGAGCGAGGGAGCCGTCGACAACGCCTCCGACTGCCTCCGCGCCTTCCTCCGGACGACCGGCGTCCTCCCCGGCGATCCGCCGGCGCCCGATCCCGGCTTCTACGAGGTGACCGAACCGATCTACAAGGACCCCAGTCGGACTTACCGCGTCCACGCCGAGAACTTCGAACGCGTCGACGCGGGGGCGACGTACGCCACCGCCGACGGCGACCCGCTCGTGGCCGACGACCCCTTCTGGCCCGTCCTCATGTCCGCCGAGGGCCACGACGCGTTGCTCGGCTACCGCTCGACCTACCGCGGCCCGCTCTCGACGCTCCCGGAGTTGGACGGCGAGGTGACCGACGCGGCGGATCACGCCGACGGCGACGATCCCGTCGCCGAGGACGCGACGAACGACTAATCCTCGACGACCTACAGGAAGCCCTCGATGTGGTCGGCGACTTCCTCGGGCGTGTCGCCGACGGGGACGCCCGCGTTGTTGAGCGCCTCGATCTTGCTCTCGGCGGTGCCCGTCCCGCTTCCGGAGACGATGGCGCCGGCGTGACCCATCCGCTTGCCCGGCGGAGCCGTCCGGCCGGCGATGAAGCCAGCGACCGGCGTGTCCATCTCGGTGGCGATGAACTCCGCCGCCTCCTCCTCGTCCTCGCCGCCGATCTCGCCACACATGGCGATGGCCTCGGTCTCCTCGTCGGCCTCGAAGAGTTCGAGCGCGTCGACGAAGGAGGTGCCGATGATCGGGTCGCCGCCGATGCCGATGGCGGTCGTCTGGCCGATACCCCGGTTCGTCAGGTTATCAACCACCTGGTAGGTGAGGGTGCCCGACCGGGAGACCAGCCCGACGTTACCGTCGGAGAAGATGTTGCCGGGCAGGATGCCGAGTTTCGCCTCGCCGGGCGTGATGACGCCGGGACAGTTCGGGCCGACGAGGTGCGCGTCGCTGTCCCGGAGCCGACGATTCACCGTCATCATATCCTGCGTCGGGATGCCCTCGGTGATGGCGACGACCAGATCGAGCGAGGTGTCGAGCGCCTCGAACAGCGCGTCGGCCGCGAACGCGGGCGGCACGAAGACGACGGAGGCGTCGGCGTCCTCGCGGCGCACCGCCTCGTGGACCGTGTCGTAGACGGGGACGCCGTCGACCTCCTGTCCCCCCTTGCCGGGCACCGCGCCGGCGACGACGTTCGTCCCGTACTCCATCATCTGGCCGGCGTGGAACTTGCCCTCGCCGCCGGTGATGCCCTGCACGACGACGCGGGTGTCGTCGTCGACCAGCACGCTCATCGGCCCACCTCCTCGGCGTTGGCGACGGCACGCTGGACGGCGTCCTCCAGCGTCCGTTCGACCTGTACGAGGTCCGTGTTCAGGATCTCCATCCCCTCGCTGGCGTTGGTGCCCGCGAGGCGGACGACGACCGGCTTGGGTATCTCGTCGAACTGAGAGAGCGCGTCGTTGATGCCGCGGGCCACCTCGTCGCCGCGAGTGATCCCGCCGAAGATGTTGAACACGACCGAGTCGACGTTGGGATCGGAGAAAACCATATCGAGAGCGTTGGTGACGCGTTCGGCCTTGGCGCCGCCGCCGATGTCGAGGAAGTTCGCGGGGGTGCCGCCGTAGTAGTCCACGAGGTCGAGCGTCGTCATCACCAGCCCCGCGCCGTTGCCGATGATGCCGACGTTACCCGACAGACGGACGTAGTCGAAGCCGTACTCGCCGGCTTTGCGCTCCAGATCGTCGGAGTACGACTCCTCCTCCATCTCGGCGAGATCGGGATGCCGGAAGAGCGCGTCGTCGTCGACGTTCATCACGGCGTCGGCGGCGACCACGTCGCCACCGTCGGTCACCATCAGGGGGTTGATCTCGATCTCGCTGGCGTCGTTGTCCTCCCAGAGATCGTACAGCGTCTCCAGGACGCTCGAGACGGCGCGGGCCACGTCGCCCGGAACGCCGGCCTCGTACACCGCCTTCCGCGCCTGGAACGGGTGGAGACCGAACGCGGGATCGACCCCTTCACGCGCGATGGCGTCCGGCGTCTCGGCGGCGACCGCCTCGATGTCGACGCCGCCCTCGGAGGAGACCATCGCGACCGGTTCGCCCTCGCCCCGGTCGAGGGTCACGCCGAGGTAGAGTTCGTCGGTGAAATCGACCGCCGACTCGACGAGGACGCGGTCAACGTGGTAGCCCTTGAGGTCCATTCCGAGGATGGCGTCGGCGGCCTCGCGGAGTTCCGCCTCGTCGCTCGCGATCTCGATGCCGCCGGCCTTGCCGCGCCCGCCGACGTGGACCTGCGCCTTGACTGCGACGGGGTAACCCAGATCCTCTCCGGCGTCGACCGCCTCGTCGACGCTCGTCGCCAGCCGGGAGTCCGGCGTCGGAATCCCGGCGTCGGCGAAGAGACCCTTCGCCTGGTACTCGTGAAGCTTCATGCTGGAATCGGCAACTGATTTCGGCGAACGGGAGTTAGTAGTATCGGTCGGCCGAGTGGTGCCGACGGACTCCTTCGATCTGGTCCCGTATTAAACGCTTCCCCGAACGCGGTTCCCACCTTTTTGTAACTGGGGGGACATTTACCGAATCGGGCTGACACCCACCACCATGAACGGGCCAACCTCACCGTCAGTCGACCGACGGGGCACCGAGCCATGAGACGGAACACCGTCCTGATCGGTGCGATGATCGTCGCGGTCCTGGTGCCGATGTGGTTCGTCGCGCTCCACGGGGAACCGCCGTCCGAGGAAGTCGCCATCGACGAGAGCGTCACCGACCTCCGCCCGCTGGAGGGCTTCGTCGACACGCCGAACAAGCTCTCCCCGAGTCAGGTCGGGGTCATCGTCTGGGTCGCCCTGTTCGGTCTCGTCGGCGTCCTGACCGCCGTCCACCGCTTCATGAACGACGCCGTCAGGCCACCCGACGACGCCGAGCGCGACGCGACCAGCACCGACGGCGGCACCGTCTCGCTCCCGTGGCTGGAGACGGAGGGGCGGTGGATCGTCGAGTACCACGACGCCTCCGACGCCATCGAAGGGCTGGTCGCGATGGGGGGGTTGACCGTCCTCGCCATCGTCTTCGCCGCGCTGTTCACCGGCGAGTACCTGACGCTGGCCCGCACGCAGTACTTCGGTCTCTACGCCACGGGGATGTTCGTCTCGCTGGCGCTCTCGACGGTGGCCTACTACGCCTGGTTCATGCCCCACGTCGAAGTCGCGGAGCACCGGGGGCACGAACCATGACCGACGACGGCGACTGCGAGGACTGCCCCTGCGCGGCGTCGGCGTCGACGCGGCCGAGCATCTACACCGACACGCGCGCGAGAGCGACGGTCCAGCGGCGGGACGTCGCGAAGCTCCTCGCCACCGTCGGCGGGCTGACGGCCGTCGCCAGCCTCACCGCGCCGCTGGCCGGGCTGACGCAGGTGTTCGAGCGAGGATACAGCGGTCCCGTCTACTCCGACGGCGTCAACCTCGTCGACGGCGAGGGCGAGCGCGTCGGCGAGGACCGCCTCGCGGAGGGGGAGCAACTCACCGTCTTCCCCGAGCCACGGCCCGGAATCGAGGACGCGCCGACGCTCCTCGTCCGCTACCCCGAGAGCGCGTACGGCGGCGGGACGAACATGGCCTTCACCGTGAGCGGCTACGCCGCCTACTCGAAGGTGTGTACGCACGCGGGGTGTATGGTCTCCGACCGGGAGGGCGACACCCTCGTCTGTCCCTGTCACTTCGGGAAGTTCGATCCGCGGTCGGGGGCGTCCGTCGTCGGCGGTCCGCCGGGCCGACCCCTGCCACAGCTCCCGATCACCGTCACCAGCGACGGCTTCCTCGTCGCGACGGGTGACTTCGAGGGCGCCATCGGTCCGGGAGGGGGCGAATGAGCCGAGCGAAGCAGCTCTACGACTGGTTCGACAGCCGCCTCGACGTCGAACGAGGGCAGCAGTTCCTGGGCAAGGCGTTCCCCGCCGAGGACTCCTTCCTGCTCGGCGAGGTCGCCCTGTTCTGTTTCCTCTTGCTCGTCCTCTCGGGGGTGTTCCTCGGGTTCTTCTACGAACCGTCGACCTCCGCCGTGGAGTACGACGGCAGCGTCGCCGAGTTCCAGGGCGAGGAGATGCCAGAGGCGTTCGTCTCGGTGTTGCACATCACCTACACCGTCCCGTTCGGGATGTTCATCCGGCGGCTCCACCACTGGGCGGCCCACCTCTTCGTCGCCTCCATCGGCTTACACATGTTACGGGTGTTCTTCACGGGGGCGTACCGCAACCCCCGCGAACCGAACTGGGTGGTCGGTACCGCGCTGGCCGTGCTGGCGATGGGCGCCGCCTACACCGGCTACGCGCTCCCGTTCGACGAGTTCGCCGCCACCGCGACGAGCATCGGCTACAACCTGACCGTCTCGGTGCCGCTGATCGGCGACTTCCTCGGCCAAATCGTCTTCGGCGGGGAGTTCCCCACGAGCGCGACGATCCCGCGGCTCTACTTCCTGCACGTGCTGGTCATCCCCGCGGCCATCGCGGTGGGGCTGGCGGTCCACATGGCGATCCTGATCCGGCAGAAACACACCGAGGCGCCGCGCGAGAGCGACGTGCGCGGTCCCGACGGGGATCTGGTCGCCGCGGACGACGACAGCGTGATCGTCGGTCTCCCGGCGATGCCGAACCAGACGGCCGTCTCCGCGGTCGTGTTCTTCCTCACCGCCGCTACGCTGTCGGCGCTGGCGGGACTGCTCCCAGTGCACAACGTCGCGGAGTACGGCCCGAACGACCCCGCCGGGACGCCCGCACTCATCATGCCCGACTGGTTCCTGATGTGGGTGTACGGCTTCCTGAAGCTCCTGCCGACGTGGCTCTCCTTTTCGGTCGGCCCGGTCCACGTCAGCACCGAATTCATCGGCGGCATCGTGCTTCCGGGGCTGGTCTTCGCCGCCGTCGTCGCGTGGCCCTTCGTCGACCGGACCGGGGCGACGCACTTCACGGCCGACCCGCTCGACCGCCCGCGCCAGACCGCCGTCGGCGTCGCCGCGGTCGCGTTCATCATGATCGCCTCCATCGCGGGGATGAACAACATCCTCGCGGGGCAGGTGCTCGGGACGACGACCGACGTCGTCAATCCCGTCCTCACCGCGGCACTGCTCGGCGTCCCGCCGCTGTTCGGCGCGGTGACCTACCTGCTCCTGCGCGACGGCGCGTCCGACTCGGGACCGGAGGACGGGGCGACGCCGGCCACCGACGGAGGTGGCGCCGATGACTGACGCCACCGCGCTCACCGCCCGACAGTACCGCCTGCTAGATACGACGAGCAAACTGGCCGGTCTCGGTCTGGTCGCCGCCGGCCTCGACGCCGGCGGCGCCACGCCGACCGGCCTCGCTCTCGCCGTCGCCGGCGCCGCCTGTGCGACCGCGACGGTGTTCATCTCTCATGAGTAACGACACGACCGACGGACGGACGGACAGCGCGGGAATCGGTAGACGCGACTTCGTGAAAGGGCTGGGCGTCGCCTCCTTCCTCGGGGCGACCGGTCTCTCCTTCGCGGACGACGGCATGACGGGGCTACAGACCGTCGACGATCCAATCGGCGACTACCCCTACCGCGACTGGGAGGACTTCTACCGCGACGAGTGGGACTGGGACTCCATCTCCCGGTCGACCCACAGCGTCAACTGCACGGGCTCGTGTTCGTGGAACGTCTTCGTCAAGGACGGTCAGGTCTGGCGCGAGGAGCAGGCCGGCGACTACCCCACCTTCGACGAGAGCCTGCCCGATCCCAACCCCCGCGGCTGTCAGAAGGGCGCCTGTTACACCGACTACGTCAACGCCGACCAGCGGGTGCTTCACCCCCTGCGCCGCACCGGCGACCGCGGCGAGGGGCAGTGGGAACGGATCTCCTGGGACGAGGCGCTGACCGAAATCGCCGACCACGTCATCGACGAGGTGCAGGCGGGGCGGTACGACGCCATCTCGGGGTTCACCCCCATCCCCGCCATGAGTCCCGTCTCCTTCGCTTCGGGGAGTCGGCTCGTCAACCTGCTCGGGGGCGTCTCCCACAGCTTCTACGACTGGTACTCCGACCTCCCGCCCGGACAGCCGATCACGTGGGGGACCCAGACCGACAACGCCGAGTCCGCGGACTGGCACAACGCCGACTACATCATCGCGTGGGGGTCGAACATCAACGTCACGCGCATCCCGGACGCGAAGTACTTCCTCGACGCGGGCTACGAGGGGGCAAAGCGTGTGGGGATCTTCACCGACTACTCCCAGACCGCGATCCACACCGACGAGTGGCTGGCGCCCGAGGGCGGGACCGACACCGCGCTCGCACTCGGCATGGCCCGCACCATCGTCGACGAGGGACTGTACGACGAGGCCCACCTGAAAGAGCAGACCGACATGCCGCTGCTGGTGCGGGAGGACACGGGCAAGTTCCTGCGGGCCAGCGAGGTGGGGCTGGCGACCGACGCCGACGACGCCGAGAAGGTGTTCGTGATGGTCGACTCCGCGGGAACCCTCCGGCCGGCGCCCGGGTCGCTCGGCGACCGCGACGGCCAGCACGACCCCGAGGCGAGCATCGACCTCGGCTTCGATCCCCAGCTGTCGGTCGAGCGGTCGGTCGACGTCGGGGGCGGCACCGTCGAGGTCCGCTCGGTGTGGGCGAACCTGCGTGAGGAACTGTCCCAGTACACGCCCGCGTTCGTCCACGAGGAGACGAGCGTCGGCGAGGATACCTACCAGCGCGTCGCCCGGGAGTTCGCGGCGGCCGACGCCGCGAAGATCATCCACGGAAAGGGCGTCAACGACTGGTACCACAACGACCTCGGGAACCGCGCCATCCAGCTGCTCGTGACGCTGACGGGCAACCTCGGTGATCCCGGGACGGGGCTGGACCACTACGTCGGCCAGGAGAAGATCTGGACGTTCCACGGCTGGCAGGTGCTCTCCTTTCCCACCGGGAGCGTCCGCGGCGTGCCGACGACGCTGTGGACCTACTTCCACGCCGGCATCCTGAACAACACCGATCCCGACACGGCCGCGAAGATCCGCGAGTCCATCGACAGGGGCTGGATGCCCGTCTACCCCAGCGAGCGCGCGGACGGCTTCCGGCCCGACCCCTCGACGCTGTTCGTCTGGCGAGGGAACTACTTCAACCAGGCCAAGGGGAACGTCGCCCTCGAAGAGCAGCTGTGGCCGAAACTCGACCTCGTGGTCGACATCAACTTCCGGATGGACTCGACGGCGATGTACTCCGACATCGTCCTCCCGGCGGCCAGCCACTACGAGAAACACGACCTCTCGGAGACGGACATGCACACGTACGTCCACCCGTTCACGCCGGCGGTGGAGCCGCTGGGCGAGGCGAAGACGGACTGGGCCATCTTCCGCGACCTGGCGGAGGCGATCCAGGACCGTGCGCGAGAACGCGGCGTCGACCCCGTCGACGACCGCCAGTTCGACCGCACCATCGACCTCACCACCGTCTACGACGACTACGTGCGCGACTGGGAGACGGGCGAGGAGGGGGCGCTCGCGGACGGTCGGGCCGCCTCGGAGTTCATCCTCGAACACTCCGAGGAGTCGAACCCGAGCGACAGCGACGAGCGGATCACGTTCGAGGACACCGTCGACCAGCCCCAGCGACTGCTCGCCGCGGGCGATCACTGGACCTCCGACATCGAGGAGGGTGAAGCGTACGTCCCGTGGCAGCGGTACGTCCACGACAAGGAGCCGTGGCCGACGTTCACCGGCCGCCAGCAGTACTACATCGACCACGACTGGTATCTCGAACTCGGCGAGGAACTGCCGACACACAAGGAGGGACCGGAGTCGACGGGCGGCTCGTACCCGCTCTCGTACAACACGCCCCACGGCCGGTGGTCGATCCACTCGACGTGGCGGGACAGCACGAAGATGCTCCGCCTCCAGCGGGGTGAACCGGTCGTCTACATTAACCCCGAGGACGCCGACGAGCGGGGCATCGAGGACGGCGACACGGTCGAGGTGTACAACGACCTCGGCACCGTCGAGGTACAGGCCAAGATCTACCCCTCGGGCGAACCGGGGACGCTCCGACAGTTCTTCGCGTGGGAGAAGTTCCAGTATCCGGACCGGACCAACTTCAACACGCTCGTGCCGATGTACATGAAGCCGACGCAGCTGGTACAGTATCCCGAGGATACGGGCGAACACCTCCACTTCTTCCCGAACTACTGGGGACCGACCGGAGTCAACAGCGACGTGAACGTCGACGTGCGGCCCGCCGGAGGCGAGGACGAATGAGCACCCAAGATACCAACATCAACGTGGCGGAGGGGATCGATCACCAGGTCGCGATGGTGATGGACCTCAACAAATGCATCGGCTGCCAGACGTGTACCATCGCCTGCAAGGACCTCTGGACGGAGGGGGGCGGCAGGGAGTACATGTACTGGAACAACGTCGAGACCAAGCCCGGCGAGGGCTACCCCCGCGGCTGGGAGGAGTCCGGCGGCGGGTGGACCGACGACGGGAGCGAGCGGGTGCCGGGCGAGATACCGTCCCGCGAGGAGTACGGTCGCCCCTGGGAGTTCAACCACTCCGAGATCATGTACGAGGGGAGCGACGAACCCCTCCGCCCGCGCGACGGCGCGGAGTGGGGACCGAACTGGGACGAGGACCAGGGCGGCGGGGAGTACCCCAACAGCTACTACTTCTACCTGCCCCGGATCTGCAACCACTGCACCCACCCCTCCTGCGTGGAGGCCTGCCCTCGACAGGCGCTCTACAAGCGCGAGGAGGACGGCATCGTCCTCGTCGATCAGGAGCGGTGTCGGGGCTACCGCTACTGCGTCGAGGGCTGTCCGTACAAGAAGGTGTACTACAACACGGTGTCCAAGAAATCGGAGAAGTGCATCTTCTGTTACCCGCGCCTGGAAGGGGAGGGACCGGACGGGGAGACGTACGCGCCCGCCTGTGCGGAGGAGTGTCCGCCCCAGCTCCGGCTGGTCGGCTTCCTCGACGACGAGGACGGTCCCATCCACAAGCTCGTCGAGGAGTACGAGGTGGCACTACCCCTGCACCCGGAGTTTCGCACCCAGCCCAACGTCTACTACATCCCGCCGTACGCCCCCGGCCAGCACACCGAGGACGGCGAGACGGTGGACGTGGACCGCATCCCGCGTCAGTACCTGCGGGAGCTGTTCGGCGACGGGGTCGACGAGGCGCTCGACACCATCGAGCGCGAGCGCCAGCGTGCCCGCCGGGGCGACGAGAGCGAGTTGATGGAACTGCTCCAGCACAAGAACCCCGCGAAACAGTACCGACTGGGTGTCTTCGATGACTGAAGAGCGAACGCGCGCGCTGGCGACGGCGGTGATCGTCGGCGCACTGGTGCTCAGTTCGACGGTGGCGCTCACGTCGCCGACCGTCGACGCCCGACCAGCCCACGAGATCCCGGTGACGGAGCGACCGGACGCCGCTCTCGGATCGCCGACTGCGGCGGGGTGGTCGTCGGTGCCGGCGTCCGACGTCCCGCTGTCGAGCGCGCCGAGCAGCGTCCCGAACGCCGACGACACGTCCATCGAGCAGGTTCACGTCCAGGCCGTCCGGAGCGACGGGGAGTTCTACCTCCGCCTGCAGTGGGAGGACCCGACCCAAAACGTGAGCGCGGCGTCGACGCGGACGTTTCTCGACGCAGCCGCCGTCCAGTTCCCGGTCGACACGAGTTCGCGTCCGCCGATTGCCATGGGCGGGCAGGACAACCGGGTGAACGTCTGGTACTGGAGCGGGGACGGCGGAACGCAGGAACTGCTCGCGGGCGGCGCGGGCACGACCACGTCGTTCCCCAGTCCGGTGGTCGACGCGACCGCGACCTACCGGGACGGGACGTGGACCGTCGTCTACAGCCGCGAACTCGGAGCCGGAGAGGGGAGCGACGACCGGACCGACCTCGACTCGGCCGACTCCCTCGACGTCGCCTTCGGGGTGTGGAACGGGGCGAACGGCGAGCGCGCCGGTCGGAAGGCGGTCAGCGAGTGGCACTACTTCCCGCTCGACACCAGCCCGCAGGGACCGCCCTACCAGACGCTGCTGTGGACGATTGCGGGGCTCGCCATCGTGGCCGTCGTCGGCGTGACGGCCTTTGGCGTCCTCCGGACCCGCAGTGACGAGGGTGAGCGCTGATGGCGGCCGCCGACGCGCTCGACGACGTCGACGAAGACGCCGCCGCGCGTGGGACGGTGTTCGCGACGCTCGCGCGGGCGTTCCAGCACCCCACGCCCGAGTTCCACTCGGTCGCGGCCAGCGGCCAGCTAGCGGCGGAACTCGAACGGTGTCTGGCCCGGACGACCCTCGACGTCGCGCTCCCCGACCTGCGCACCGCCGACGACTACGAGACGCTGGCGGCCCGGTACAACGACCTGTTCGAACTGGGGTACAGCGAGTACACGGACCGGACCGACGGGTCGCTCGACGCCGAGGGCCCGCCGGTCCCGCTCTACGAGTCGAAGTACCGACCGGACCACTCCTGGAACGACGTGAACCTCGATCTGGCGCGGGCGTACGACTTCTACGGGCTGGAAGTCGACACCGACGCGCGCGACAACCACGACGCGCTCCGGTACGAACTGGAGTTTGCCGGCTATCTCGCCCGTCGGGAGGCCGCGGTCGACGGCGACGCCGGCGCCGCCAGACTCGACTTTCACGACCGCCACCTTGGGCACGCGGCGGCGGGCATCGCGGACCGCCTCGCCGACGAACCCGGAACCGACGTCTACGGCGGTCTCGGGACCGTGCTCGAAGCCGTCGTCCGCGCGGATCGCAACGACCTGGCGGCGCGACTGGAGGGGGAGGAGACGCGATGACGGCCGCGACGGTCGGTCGCCGCTGGCGGGCGCCGATCCCCGAACACCGGCGGGACGTCGTCGTCGTCGTCGCGGCGCTGGCCGTCCTGCTCCGGACGCTGACGGCGGTACTCGTCAACGCACCGGCCGGCCCGTCGGGGATCGGAGCCGGAACCCGGGCGATGGTCGGACTCTCGACGGCCGTCGCCGCGCTCGCGGCGGTGGGGCTGGCGCTGACGGCCGACGATCCGGTCGCCGGCGTCGGACTCCTCTTCGTGGGCGTGTTCGGCCTGCTGTCGCTCGTGTCGGGCGCCGTCGCCGTCCCCGCCGCCGTCGCCGTCGGTGCCGGGACGGCCGCCGTCGTCGTCGCCCGTCGACGGTCGCTGACGCCCGTCCCGACGGTCGCCGTCGGCGTCCTGCTGGCCGCGCTGGCCGTCGGGCTCGCGAGCGGCGTCGGCGGAGCGGTGTCGCTCCGGCCGACCGCGTCGACGCTCGCGCTCGTGGGCGTCGCCGTCACGCCCGTCTTCGCGGCGACGACCGGACGGGCCGTCCTCGGCGGTCTGCTGGCGTTCGGCGCCGTCGTCGCCGTCGGTCTCGCGCAGCCGTTCGTGACCGGTGCGGTGACGCTGGTCGGGGGCGGCGTCGTCGGAACCGCTCTCCCGGTCGTCGCGCTCGCCGCCGCGGGGGCGGTGACGGCCGCCAGCGCCGCCAGCCGGCGGCGTGAGTGGCTCCTCCTCGCGGGCGTGGCGCTGCTCGCGCTCGCGGGCGTCCCCGCGACGCTCGGGCGGGCCGTGCCGTTCGCCCTCGGCGTCACGGCGCTCGTGCTCCGGGAGGGAGCGCGATGACCTGCGGTGGTGGCGAGGGCGACGACGAGTTCGAGAAACACCTCGAAGAGGAGCCCGACCCCCAGCTCGACCCGGCGAAGAGTCCGGGCATCGGGAGCGACATCGAGGCACTGGCGGACATCGAGGTGAGCCGCGAGGACGTGACCATCGGCGAGGCGTCGCCGGCGGAGCTGGCGGCGGCGGACACCGAACCGGTCGCGGGCGACGGGACCGCGTCGTTGCTCGCCGACCTCGACGCGGGCGATCCGGTCGACCGGCGGCGAGCCGCGCTCGCGCTGAAAGACGAAGCGACGGCCGACGCCGTGATCGACGGTCTCGCGCGCGCCGCCACGCGGGACCCCGACGCCGACGTCAGACAGTTCGCGGTCGAAGCGCTGACGGCGCACGAAACCGAGCGCTCGGCCGCCGTCGCCGTCGCCCTCCTCGACGACGACGATCCGTGGGTGCGGGCGGAGGCGGTCGTCGCGCTGGACAACGTCGACCGCGATGCCCACGAGGGCGACATCGAGACCGTGGTCGACGACGACCACCACGCAGTGCGGCGAAACGCCGCCATCTCGCTGTTCAAGCTGCGGGGCGAGGCGATGGCGGACCGCCTCCTCGAACTCTCTCACGACGAGAGCGAGCGCGTCCGGGAGTGGGCGGCCCACATGCTCGGCGGGGTCGATTCGGACGCCGCCCGGGACCGCCTCCGCACCCTCACCGACGATCCGGCGACGGTGGTCGCACAGACGGCCGAGCGCGCGCTGGAGGCGGAGCCGGCACGGTTCCGCCGGCAGTTCGGTGCGCTGGAGAACGACGCTCGCCTGCTGCCCGGCGAGGACCGACTCAATCGAATGCCCGACCTATGACGGACACCGACGACTCGACGACAGCACCGTTCGACGACGACACGCTCGCCGACCGCGTCGAGGCGGCGCTCCGCGCCGTCCGCGACCCCGCGGCCGACCTCTCGGTCTTCGAGGCGGGCTTCGTCGAGGACGTGACGGTGACGGACGGCGACGTTCGCATCGAGACCGATCTGAGCGCCCTCGACGGCGACACCGGACAGGGGGTGATCGACGCGATGTTGCGCGCCGTCGACGACGTGGCGGGTGTGGAGGGCGTCCACGTCGAGCGCGCGACGCCGTCGTCCGAGGGGCGCTCGAGCGTCGCGGCGTTCGATCACGTCGTCGCCGTCGCCAGCGCGAAAGGCGGCGTCGGCAAGTCGACGGTGGCGACCCACCTCGCCTGCGCGCTCGCTGGCGACGCCGAAGTGGCGCTGTTCGACGCCGACATCCACGGACCGAACGTCCCGTCGCTCCTCGACGCGACGGGACCGATCCACGCCACCGACGACGGCGACCCGCTCCCGGTCCGCAGGCGGGGCATGGACGTGATGAGCGTCGGCCTGATGGAGGACGGGGCGCCCCTCGCGTGGCGTGGCGCGATGGCCCACGACGCGCTCTCGGATCTCTTCGAGAACACCGCGTGGCAGAACGACGACGTCCTGGTGATCGACCTGCCGCCCGGAACCGGGGACGTGGTGCTCACCACCCTGCAGGACGTCCCCGTCGACGGCGTCGTCGTCGTCACGACGCCCTTCCACGCCGCCGTCAGCGACACCGGACGAACCGTCGAACTGTTCCGCGACAACGACGTGCCGGTACTCGGCGCCGTCGTCAACATGGCCGAGTACGTCTGTGACTGCTGTGGTGAGCCGAACGACCTGTTCGAGGCGTCCGTCGACTCGCTCGACGCGCCGGTGCTGTCGGAACTGCCGTTCACGCGGGAGCTACAGGGACGGCCCGACCCCGGCGACGTGCCCGACGCCGTCGCCGATCTCGGCGAGCGAGTGCTGGACGCGCTCGACGGCGCCGACGAAGTGACGGTTCCGGAGGCCGCGACCGTCGTCGACATCCGCGGTCTCCCGCCACAGGAGCGAAAGGATCGCGTGCGGGAGCGGTTCGACGCCCTCGACTCGGACGCCGAGTTCGTCCTCGTCAGCGACCGCGATCCGACGCCGGTGGCGAGCTTTCTGAGCCGCCTCGCCGGGACGCCCCGAGAGGCGTTCGACGTCGAGGTTCGCCGCGAAACGCCCGATTCGTGGGTGCTAGAGACGGAGAAGTAGCGGAGCGGGCTTCGTCGCCGTCGGCGAGTAGCGACCCTTCCCGGCACTCTCCGTCCCACCGGAACGCCGAGTAGCGACGACTTGCGGTTCCTCGACGGGGAATTGGCGCGAACCGAGGATTCTTCACGATGATTCGTCATACTGTAGAACTGCCATGGTACGACGCGCATCGCTCACGCCGACGGCCGCGACCGGCGGTCACCGTCCGGTTTCGGACGCGTCCGGAACGTCGCTCGCCGGGCGAGGATGACGCTTCTCTCCGTCGACGATCTGGTGGTGCGATACGACACGCGGGACGGGCCGCTCCACAGCGTGAACGGCGTCTCCTTTACCATCGACGACTGTGTCAACTACGCGCTCTCCGGGGAGTCGGCGTCGGGGAAATCGACGACCGCGAAGGCGATCCTCGGGCTGTTGCCCGATCACGCGGTGATCGAGTCGGGCGAGGTTGAGTTCGCGGGGCGGGACCTGCGGTCGCTGACGCCGACGGAGCGACAGGACCTCCTCTGGGAGGAGATCGCCTTCATTCCGCAGACGGCCATCGACGCCCTCGATCCCGTGATGACCGTCGGCGCACAGATCAGGCAGGCGATCCAGACACATCGCGAAGTATCCGAACGGAACGCCCGTCGCCGCGTCGCCGAACTGTTCGAGACCGTCGGGCTCGACGCCGAGCGGACCGACGAGTATCCCCACGAGTTCTCCGGCGGCATGCGCCAGCGGGTGGTCATCGCGATGGCGCTCGCACTCGACCCGAAACTCGTCGTCGCGGACGAGCCAACGACCGGGGTCGACGTCATCCTCCAGGACGGGATCATCGACAACATCCTCCAGATTCAGGAGGAGACGGACAGCTCCCTCCTCCTCATCACCCACGACCTCAGCGTCATCGCGGAGACGTGCGACGAGATGTCGGTGCTGTACGGCGGGACGGTGGTCGAACAGGGGCGAGTCGACAACCTCCTTCTCAACCCCGCACACCCGTACACGATGGGGTTGAAAAACGCCTACCCTGCGCTGGACGACGGCGGCGACGAACTCGTCTCGGTGCCGGGCTCGCCGCCGAACCTGGAGTCGAAGCCGACCGACTGCGTGTTCGAACCGCGGTGTCCGTTCGCGACCGAGACCTGTACGACGACGAAACCGACGCTCGAGGACCTCCCGTATCGGAACCACCGCGTCGCGTGTCGACACGCGGAGCGGGCGACCCGGATGCGTCGCGAGGCGGCCGACGCCTCGACCTGGGGCGGTGCGGCCGAGGGATCGCGTCCGGGCGACGGCGAGGTACTGCTCGAAGTCGAGGGCCTGCGGATGTGGTACGAACGCCGGGAGTCGTTGTTCGGTCGCCTCCCCATCGACGGCGGGTCGCCGTCGGTCACGGGTCTCACGAACGGTCTCCGCGAGTGGTACGAACGGCGGGGCGAGGCGCTCCGAAACGTCCTCGGCGGTGGCGAGTCACACGTCCGCGCCGTCGACGGCGTGTCCCTGACCGTCTCGCGCGGCGAGATTATCGGCGTCGTCGGCGAGTCGGGCTGTGGGAAGTCGACACTCGGACAGACGCTCGCGCTCCTGGAGGAGCCGACCGCCGGCCGGTTCGTCTTCGACGGGCGTCCGCACGGGCACTGGAACGACAACCTGCAGTCGTTCCGGCAGAAACTGCAGATCGTCTTCCAGAACCCCTACGAGTCGCTGAACCCGCGACTGACCGTCGAACAGCTCGTCAAGGAGCCGCTGACGATTCACGACTACCGCCTCGACGAGCGCGAGACGGCGGTCCGGGAGACGCTCGAACAGGTGGGGCTGGAGCCCGCGGACCGACATCTGGAGAAATACCCCAACGAACTCTCGGGGGGGCAACGTCAGCGGGTCGCCATCGCCCGCGCGCTCGCCATCGACCCCGACTTCCTCATCTGTGACGAACCGGCCTCGATGCTCGACGTCTCGCTCCAGGCCGAGGTGCTGAACCTCCTCCGGGGGCTGGCAAACACCGAAGGGATCGGCGTGCTGTATATCTCCCACGACCTCGCCAGTCTCACGCGGATCGCCGACCGGCTGGCGATCATGTATCTGGGGCGGTTCGTCGAACGGGGATCGACGGACCGGATCGTCGCCGATCCGAAACATCCGTACACCGTGGCGCTTCTCTCGGCAGTACCCGAGACGGACCCGCGGGGGAGTCGCGACCGGGTCACACTCGACGGGGCGCCGACCGACCCGTCGGCGCCGGAGACGGGGTGTCGGTTCGCTCCGCGTTGCCCGCGGGCGACCGACCGGTGCCGGAACCGGAAGCCCGAACTCGACGTCTGGACGAGCGGGTCGGGGGACCACTCGGCCGCGTGTTTCCACCAACACGAGGACGAGACCGGTGACGGGCGCAGTCCCGTTCGCCCCGACGGCGACGGTGAGACGGACCGATCATCGTAGGGCACGACGGACTGCCGCCGCCACGGGTCAGTCCTCGGCCGATCCGACGCCCGCGTCGTCGCGCTGACGGGCGTACCGCTCCAGGAGTTCCGCGTCGACGTCCCCGACCGGGAAGTGACAGGCCGCCTCGTGGTCGCCGTCCTCGAACGCCGAGCGGTCCGGGTCGCTCTCCCAGCACTCCTCGCTGGCCTTTGGACAGCGCGGCGCGAAGTTACAGCCGTCGGGGAGATCGACCGGGTTCGGCGGCTCGCCGGGAAGGAGGACGCGCTGGCGGTCGATCCGGGGGTCGGCCTTCGGCGACGCCGCCAACAGTGATGCCGCGTAGGGGTGTCGGGGGTTCTCGACCACCTCGTCGGTGGTCCCGATCTCCACGATTCGACCGAGATACATCACGGCGAGCCGGTCGGTGATCTGTGAGAGGCTCGCGAGATCGTGGGAGATGTAGATGATCCCGATGTCGCGCTCGTCGGCCATCTCCCGGAGGATGTTGAGGATGTTCGCCTTCAGCGAGACGTCGAGCATCGAGGCCGGTTCGTCACAGATGAGCAACTCCGGTTCGAGCACCAGCGCCTGCGCGATGGCGACCCGCTGGCGCTCGCCGCCCGAGAGCTGGTCGGGATGCTGATCGAGGTACGCGTCGGGCGGGTTGAGACCGACGTCCGAGACGGTTTCGCGGACTCGGCGTTCGATCTCGTCGGGGGCACGGCCCTGAATCTTCAGCGGCTCGGCGACCGCGGCTCGAACTCGCTGTCGGGGGTTCAGGGAGTCGAACGGGTCCTGGAAGATGAACTGCACCTGCGAGCGGAAGGCCGTGGTACTCTCGTCGAGGAGGTCGCCGACCGGCCGGCCGTCGAAGAGGATCTCCCCGCCGGTCCGGGACTGGAGCGCCGACACCACCTCGCCGAGCGTCGACTTCCCGCAGCCCGATTCGCCGGCGACGCCGACGATTTCGCTCTCGTGGACGTTCAGGTCGACGCCGTTGACGGCCTTGACGTAGTCGGGAGCCGCGCCGAGGAGGTCCGCGACGATGGGCTGGGACTGCTCGAACCACTTCTCCAGCCCGTCGGTCTCGACGATGACCTCGCCGAGGTCCCGGGACCCCTCCTCGTCGAGCACGTCGATCCCCCACGTCTCGGGGTCCGCGGCCCGGGTCTGTAGCTCCGCGGCCTCGTCGGCGTAGTAGCAGGCCGAGAACTGATCGCCGTCGCCGCCGACCTCGACCAGCGGCGGATGCCCGCGCTCGCACTCCTCGGTGGCGAACGGGCACCGGTTGCGGAAGACACACCCGGCCGGCTCCTCGACGAGATCGGGGAGCGAGCCGGGGATGGAAATGGCCTGTTCGTCGAATTCGTCGACCTCGGGAAAGGCGTTTTTCAACCCCATCGTGTACGGGTTGTGGGGATCGTCGAACACGTCGAAGGTGTCGCCTTGCTCCATCACCTTGCCACCGTACAGCACCGACACCTCGTCGCAGGTCTCCGCGACGACCCCCACGTCGTGCGTGATGAGGAGGAGGGAGCTGTCGACTTCCTCCTGGATCTGCATGAGCTTGTGGACGATCTTGTCCTGGACGATCACGTCCAATCCGGTCGTTGGCTCGTCCGCGACGATGAGTTCGGGATCGAGCGCGAGCGCCATCGCGATGGTGACCCGCTGGCGCATGCCGCCGGAGAACTCGTGGGGGTACTCGTCCGTCCGCTCGGGATCGAGCCCGACGATCTCGAACACCTCGGCGACCCGCTCGGCGGCCTCGGCCGTCGAGACGTTCCGGTGGGTCCGGATCGCCTGCCGAATCTGTGCGCCGACGGTCATCACGGGATCGAGCGAATCCATCGCACTCTGGGGGATGTAGGCGATCTCCTCCCAGCGGACCGACTGCCAGTCCCGCTCGGACAGGTCGAGGAGGTCGCGGCCGTCGAACCGGACCGCTCCCGACCGAACCTCGCCGTTGTCGTCGAGGAGTCCGAGGACGGATTTGGCGATGGTCGATTTGCCACACCCCGACTCGCCGACGAGACCGTAGTTGTCGCCCTCGTCGATAGTAAAGGAGACGCCGTTGACCGCGTGGACGTCGTTCTCCGGGGTTCGATACGTGATCGTCACGTCGTCGACTTCGAGCAAACTCATTCTGTCTCCGTCTGGAGTTCGGGGTTGACGATCTCCTCGAAGGCGCGTCCGACGAGGAAGACGGCGGTGGTCACTGCCGCGATACCGAGCGCCGGCGGGAGCACCCACCACCAGGCGACGCGCATCGCGCCCGAGCGAAACACCTGTTCGAGCATCCGACCCCACGAGGTGGTCGTCGGGTCGCCGAACCCGAGGAACGCGAGCGACGCGCCGGCGACGATGGACCAGCCGACGGCGTAGGCGGTGTAGAGAAAGCCGATACCGAGCACGTTCGGCGTGACGTGCAGGAACATCGTCCGCAGGTGGCCGGCCCCCCGGGCACGGGCCGACTTCACGAACGTCCGCTCTTTGACCGTCATCACCTCCGAGCGGATGACCCGCGCGGGCATCTTCCAGAGGAAGATCACGAGTACGAGGGTGATGATCCAGACGTTCGGCGTCACGAACGAGAGGATCACGAGTGCCATGGGCAACAGCGGGAGCGCGAACGTGAGGTCGGTCAGCCGCATCAGTCCCTCGTCGACGCGGCCGCCGAAGTAGCCGCTCGTGAGCCCGACGAGGAAGCCGACCACGCCGGTGCCGAGGCCGCCGAAGAGACCGATGATGAGCGTCGGGCGCGCGCCGGCGATGAACTGACTCAGGATATCCTTCCCGAAGGAGGTGGTCCCGAGCGGCGCCGTCGCGCTCGGGCTTTCGAGGCGCATGATCGACCCGCCCTGACGGAGCGTGTCCTCGATCGGATGGTACGGTGCGACGTACGGACCGAACAGGCCCAGGAAGACGAAGACGGCGATGACGATCAGGCCGATCTTCGCGCCGGTGTCCTGCCAGACGACGTACATCGTCCGCCGTCCCCGGTCGAACTCCGCACGGAGCCGATCTTTCGCGGTGTCGGTGTCGAGCGTGTAGCCGGACATCAGACGTCACCCGCTTTGACCGTCGGGTCCAGTTTCGCGTACGCCACGTCCGCCGTGAGGTTCATGACGATGACCGCGAGCGCCATGATGAACACGGCGGCCTGTACGGTCGGGTAATCCTGGTTGAGGATCGCCTGCACCAGCGCGCGGCCGATCCCCGGCCACGCGAAGACCACCTCCAGCGTGATGACTCCCTGAAAGAGCATCCCGGTCCGGAGTGCGAAGTACGTCACCAGCGGCAACAGGGAGTTGCGGCCGGCGCGGGCCAACTGCTCCATCTCCGAGAGACCCTTGGCGCGGTGGAGCATGAGGAACTCGGAGCCCTTGCGCTCGACGACGGAGTTGCGAGCGAGCATCAGGAAGTCGCCGCTGTAGAACAACACCGTCGCGGTGAAGGGGAGGAGGTAATGTTTCAGGAAGTCGACCGACAGGTACGTCTCGACGTACCCCTCGGGACTGGCCATCGGACTCCGCATCCCGAAGGCCGGGAGCCACCCCAGTCCGTACGAGAAGATGACGAGGAGGAAGATCCCCGTCACGAACACCGGCGTGGCACGGAAGAAGGTCGTGGACACGATCCCGATCCGTTCGAACCACGAACCGCGGTTCCAGCCCGCGTACATCCCGGCCACCGAACTGACGATGGCAGTGGTGACGAGCGCCGGCAGGAGGAGTACGAGCGTGTTCACCAGGGCGGGGACGATGATCTCGCCGACCGGCCGCTGTTGAGTGAGCGAGATGCCGAACTGGAGGGTGAACAGGTTCCGGACGTACTTCAAGTACTGGACGTAGATCGGCTCGTCGAGACCGTACAGCGCCCGGAGTTCCGCGACCTGTTCGGCCGTCAGCGCCCCCGACGCGACCAGTCCGCTGAACGGATCGCTGGGCAACAGCCGGAGCGTGGCGAAGATGACGCTGACGGCGACCAGCGTCAGCACCGCCGCGATCAGCGTGCGCTTGATGAGGAACCGTCGAAAGCTCATGAGCGGGTGGATCAGGAGAAGTCGGGCTGGTCGAGTTCCGAGCGAGCGGCGTGCCCGTCCTCGACGCGCTCGGCGAAGGCGTCCCAGGCGTCACCCTCCGGCCAGACGAGGGTGTCGTTCCCGTCGAACGTGTAGCCCGCCTGCTGGAGCATCGTCCGTGCCCCCTCGACGTCGTACTCGTACGGTTCGGTCTCGGCGGCGTAAGGCGTCAGAAGCGGCGTGAGCAGCCGCTGACCCTCGATGGCCGTGCCGCGCCCGCCGAGGACGCCCTCGACGAATCCCTCCTTGTCGACCGAGTGACTCAACGCCACCCGGAAGGTCTTGTCCCGGAACAGGGGGACGATGTGGTTGAGGTGGACGTCGGTCGGGACGTAGTTCTCCGCGGCCTGTTTCTCGACGCCGTTCGCCTGAGCCGCACGGTCCGCCTGCTGGTTCGAGACGGTCGTCCCGATGGCGTCGATGTCGCCCGACTGCATCGCGCCGATCAGCGTCGAGACGTTCCCGACGTTGATCTCGACCAACTCGTCGATTCCGTCGCCCGGAACGAAGTACTCGCCGACCAGTTCCTCGCGAACGTCGTCGTCCCACATCCAGTGATCCTCGTATTTCTCCAGCCGGAGTTCCTGGCCCTGTTCCCAGTTGACGAACTGGAACGGACCGGTCCCGACGGGGTTGTCCGGGTTGTACTCCGCGGGACTGTCGACGTCCTCCCAGCGGTGTTGTGGAACGATGACGCTTCGCACGGCCCGCTGGGTGAGGAACGCGGCGTCGGGCTGGCTGAGGTTGAACCGGACGCGCCCGCCGCCGCTCGTCGACAGCACCTCGACGCTGTCGATGGGAGTGTAGAACGGTCCCTGCTGTGGAGCCGTGTTCTCCTGGTACATCTCGACGCTGAATTGCACGTCCTCGGGCGTGAACGGCTCCCCGTCGTGCCAGGTGACTCCCTCGCGGAGGTCCATCTCGACGGTCGTGTCGTCGACGACTTCGTGGCCGGTAGCCAGGGCGGGAACGATTTCGAGTTGCGGTGAGGCATCGTAGAGACCGTCGTAGACGTTCAACAGCCGTTTCTCTTCCTGTCCACCGCTCGAAAACGGGAGATTCGTTCCCTGCATCCCGGAAGTCACGCCTTTCACCCACGTCGTCGAGTCGCCCTGGGGCTGGAGGTTCACCTGCGTCCAGATGAACGAATCGCGCGTCGTCCCGTTTCCGGGGGTCGGCACGTACCCCTCCCAGTCGGTGGTGTTGGCTACCGTGATCACGTCCGGAAAGTTCGAGGCGATGATGTAGGCGTCCTGGCTGAGTCGCTGCTGGATCTCCCGACAGATTTCGGCGCGGGCCTCCGTGTCACCGATCGTCTGTGCCTGCTCGTCGAGCAGTTCGGTGATCTCGTCGTTCTTGTAGTTGTAGTAGTTGCCGCCGGTCTCGGGGTGTGCCCGCATCAGGAACGGATTGGGGTCGAGCCCGCGCTGTGGGTCCGGCCCGTGCAGGTTCATCGTCACGGGCACCGGGTGGCCGATATCGGCCCGCCAGAACTCCCCGTACCGGGTGCTCGGCTGGACGTTGACGAGGTTGGTCGGCACCCCGATGGCACCGAACGACTCCTGGATCATCAGGGCGTGTTCGCGCATCCACGGCGTCTCGGCCTGCGCGAAATGCACGTCCACCTCGGCCACCGGTTCGCCCTCGACCGCGGTGTACTCGAACTGGACCGCCTCGCCGTTGACCGACCGACCCTTGGTCTCGACCGGCCACTCCTCCCAGAACTGAGACTGGATGGACCGGCCGTCGCCACCGCCGCCGTCGCCACCGCCGCCGTCGCCACCGCCGCCGTCGCCTCCGCTCCCCCCGTCCCCGCCGTCACTGCCGTCGCCACCGCCACCGTCGCTGCCTCCACACCCGGCGAGTCCAGCGGCCCCTGCGACCCCGGCGATCCGAATGAATCGCCGCCGTGATGCCATTCCGGTCTCGATCTCGAACGCGCTGTCTCGCGACATGACGACCGCGTGTTTCGGGGGGACCCGCCTGAGCGTACTCCCGAACCCCCTCGATGATAATCATCCTTTATTACAGATCGGGGACGGGGGCGATCACTCGGCCGCGTCCTCGTCCGAGAGCCGTTCGTCGGTCGAGAAGACGAGACCGAACAGTCGTTTCTCCGCGTGACGGAGGCGTTCGCTGAACGTCGACTGTGCGATGTCGAGTCGCGTCGCGATGTCGTCCGCCGACGCCTGCCGCGGCGCGTCGAAATAGCCCATCGTGTAGGCGGTGTGGAGGACCGTCAGCTGTTCCGTCGAGAGCTCGTTTCGCAACACCCGCCCGAGCTGCCCGCTCCCGAGTGGCTCGCCGGTCGTCTCCACCTGGGTCACCCGACGGAGTTCGAACGCCCCGAACCGCTCCTGAATCCGGTCCGCGAGGGTTCGGAAGGCCTCCCACTCCGTGACCGTGACGACGCCGCTCAGGTGGCCGTCGTGGAGCGCGAGTCGGTTCGGAATGGCTCGCCCGCGCAGGATCACGCCCAGCAGGAACGGATACGGCTCGTGGGCGACGATGGTCAGACGGTACGTGGGCCGGTCGGCGGACCCACCCGAGACGCGCTGGTGGTGAAACAGGTCGACGCGCGACAGCGGCTCGATCAGCGCCGCCAGGTCGAGCGTCGTCTCGGCGGTCACGAGGAGCGACTCGATCCAGTCGCCTTCGTCCGCGTAGAAGGCGTTCTCGAACTCGATGCGCCGCACGCGGGGGAATTGCGAGTCGAGGTCGGCGACGACGCCCGAAGGAACGGTCTGGAACTCGATGCGGAGAATACGAGGTCACCCTGTCCTGACGTGTCCTCACGTTATCGTGACACGTATTTAATGCTTGAGTCGGCGATCCGGCGGGCCACGGCCGTCTGCGTCCCGCGTGCACTCGGGCACCTTTATTCGCACCCTCGACGTAGGGCCATCCATGCGCGCCGTTCGATACCACGAACATGGCGACTCCGAGGTACTGCAAGTCGACGACGTCGACGTCCCCGATCCGGACGACGACGAGGTGCTGATCGAGGTGGCGGCGGCGGGGATCAACCCGGTGGACACCTACTTTCGTAACGGCTCGTACGAGCCGTTCACCCTCCCGATGGTCCCCGGCGTCGACGCCGCGGGCGAGGCGGTCGAAGTCGGGGCGGCCGTCGAGGGCGTCGCCGAGGGCGACGCCGTCGTCGCCACCGGGTTGAGCAAGGACCACTACGGCGCCTGTGCGGAGTACGTCGCCGTCCCGAGCGACCGGCTGGCCCGGTTGCCGGCGGGCGTCGATCCGGTCGAAGCCGGCGGCGCGGGCGTCGCGTCGGTGACGGCGTGGCGCGCGCTGATAGACCACGCCGGACTGGAGCCGGCGGAGACGGCGCTGGTCCACGGCGGGAGCGGCGGCGTCGGCCACGCGGCCGTCCAGCTCGCCGCGGCGACCGGCGCGCGGGTCGTCACCACCGCCGCGCCCGAGTACCACGACCGGCTCGAAACGCTCGGCGCCGACGCCGCCCTCGACTACGCTCGCGACGACCTCCGGACGGCCGTCACGGAGGCGAGTGCGGGCGGTCCCGACGTGATCCTCGACCACCGCCTCGACGACTACCTCCAGTTCGACGCCGACGTGGCCGCCCACGACGCCCGGATCGTCGGCATCGGCGAGAACGATCCCGCCGTCGGCTTCACGAACGACGGCGTCGCGCGCGGGAAAGACCTCACCTACCAGTTCATGAGTATGTTCAACACGCCCGACCTGAGCGAACCGCTCGGTCGGATCGCCCACCTGCTCGGCGAAGGGGAGATCGGGATCGAAGTCGCGCGCACCTACGATCTGGACGAGGTGGCCGCCGCCCACGAGGACGTGATGGCCGACAGCTTCCTCGGGAAGCTGGTCGTCACGCCCTGATACGGTTTATTGTAAGTCATTACCGGTGGTTCGCCGGACCGTCTCGTCGAACCACCGGCACACAGTCACCCTACTCCGTATGAGCGGACGGCTTTTGTGGCGTGAGAGCGAACCACACGCCATGTCCGCATCGTTCGACTTCTCCGACCGTGTCGTACTGGTGAGCGGCGCGAGCGGCGCGCTGGGCAGCGCCGTCGCGGCGGCCTTCGACGACGCCGGCGCGACCGTCTGCGGCGCCGATCTGGTCGCGCCGGACGACGAGAGCGCGCTCGTCGACCCCGACCGCCTCGACTTCTACGAGGGCGATTTCACGGACGAGCGCGAAGTCGAGCGCGTCGTCGACGCGGTGGTCGGCGACCACGGGCGCCTCGATCACCTCTGTAACGTCGCGGGGACGTGGCGCGGCGGGACGCCCATCCACGAGACCGACGCCGAGGCGTTCGACTTCCTCTTCGACGTGAACCTGAAGACGATGTTTCTGGCGTCGAAACACGCCCTCCCGCACCTGCGCGAGGCGGGGGGATCGGTAGTGAGCGTCTCCGCGCGGTCGTCGCTCTCCGGCGGCGAAGGGGACGGGCCGTACCGCGCGTCGAAGGCGGGCGTGCGGCTGTTGACCGAGACTATCGCCGCGGAGAACGCGGGCGTCGTTCGGGCCAACGCGATCATGCCGAGCGTCATCGACACGCCAGCGAATCGGGAGATGATGCCCGACGCCGACCACGACGCGTGGGTCGCCCCGGCGACCATCGCGCGGACGGTGGTGGCGCTGTGTTCGGACGCGATGGCGGCGACCAGCGGCGCGGCGGTGCCGGTGTACGGCGAGGCGTGAGCGGCGTGTGCCACGGCGCCGAGGAACACGGCCGTGTACGGATCGTGAGCCTTTTTTCGAGGGTGACGGTAGCCGAACTATGCCACAGCAACAGCGAGAGACGTGGGCGACCCGCGTCGGATTCATCCTCGCAGCCGTCGGGAGCGCGGTCGGTCTCGGGAACGTCTGGCAGTTCCCGTTCCAGACGGGCGCGAACGGCGGAGCGGCGTTCATCGTCGTCTACCTCGTCGCCGTCTTCCTGATCGGCTTCCCCGCCATGCTCTCCGAGTTCGTGATCGGCCGGCGCGCCGAGCGCAACCCCATCGACGCCTTCGCTCGCCTCGGCCACCGGGACTGGCGTGTCGTCGGCGTCCTCGGGACGCTCTCGGCGTTCTGGATTCTCTCCTTTTACAGCGTCGTCGGCGGCTGGGTGATCCGGTACGTGATCGGGAGCGCCCGCGGGACGTACTTCGGCGGCTCCGAGGCGTACTTCGGCGCCATCGCCGCCGGTCCCGAGGCGGTCGGCTTCCACGCCGTCTTCATGGCGCTGACCGTCGGCGTCGTCGCCCTCGGCGTGACCGACGGCATCGAGCGGTCGACCAAGCTGATGGTGCCGAGCATCGTCCTCCTGCTCGGCGGCCTGGCCGTCTGGGCGGGGACGCTGGAGGGCGGCGCCGCCGGCTACGCCTACTACCTCTCGCCGGACGTGGACGCCCTCCGCGCCAACCTGGGGACGATCCTCCCCGCCGCGGTCGGCCAGGCCTTCTTCACCCTCTCGCTCGGGATGGGTGCGATGATCACCTACGCCTCCTATCTCGGGCGCGACGACTCCCTCCCGACCGACGGGGCGACCATCGTGATCCTCAACACGTTCGTCGGCCTGCTGGCTGGACTGGTGGTCTTTCCCATCCTCTTCTCGCTGGGCATCGAACCCGGGAGCGGCGGTCTCGGCGCCGCGTTCATCACGCTGGCGGGGGCGTTCGCACAGTTACCCGCGGGCCGACTCCTCGGCGTCGCCTTCTTCGCCGTCCTCCTGCTCGCGGCGCTCTCCTCCGCGATCAGCTTGCTGGAGGTGGTCACCGCCTACCTCGTCGACAACACCGACCGTTCGCGCTCGTCGCTCGCCGTCGCCCTCGGTCTCGCCATCTTCGTCCTCGGGGTCCCGAGCGCGTTCGGCCTGTCGATCCTCGGCTGGTACAACGCCATCGCGTACAACCTCCTGCTCCCCCTCTCCGTCCTCTGTCTCGTCGTGTTCGTCGGGTGGGTCGACGCCGGCGACGCCGTCGACGAACTCCGGCGCGGCACCGGCCTGAGCGAGTCGGGCGCGCTCGCGTGGCTCTGGTTCGTCCGCACGGTCGTCCCGCTGGGCGTGCTCGTGACGCTCCTGCTCGGCCTGCAGACCCTCGCCGTCGACGCGGGGCTGCTCGCCGAGGCAGTCGTCTAACGCCGCTGACGACTCCCGACTCGAAACGCACTTGACCCGGGTTCACCGAACCCGTGACGATGACACGAGAGACGTGGGCGACGCGCACGGGATTCATCCTCGCCGCCGCCGGGAGCGCGGTCGGGCTGGGGAACATCTGGCGTTTCCCCTGGATGACCGCGGAGAACGGTGGCAGCGCCTTCCTGGCCGTCTACCTGCTCGTCGTCCTCGGCGTCGGCGTCCCAGGCCTCCTCGGCGAGTTCGTCATCGGACGGCGGGCGCGGCGCAATCCCGTCGGCGCGCTCCGGAACCTCTCCGGCTCGCGGGGGTGGGCCGCCGTCGGCGCCGTCTCAGCGGTCACCGGCGTCGCGCTCCTCTCCTTTTACAGCGTCGTCGGTGGGTGGATTCTGCGGTACCTGCTCGTCTCGGTGGCCGGTCCCCCGACCGGCGGCGCGGCCTACCTCGCGAACCCGGGCGCCTACTTCGAGGCGATTTCGTTCGGCTACGAGGCCGTCGCCTTCCACCTCCTGTTTCTGGCGCTGACCGGCGGCATCGTCCTCGGCGGCGTCCGCCGCGGCATCGAACTCGGGACGAAGGTGATGATGCCCGCCATCCTCGTCCTCCTGGTCGGCATGGCGGCGTGGGTCGTCACCCAGCCGGGTGCGGGCGCGGGCTACCAGTTCTTCCTCGGGTTCGAGTTCGCGGCGCTGCGCGAGAACTTCTTCGTCGTCCTCGGGCCGGCCGCCGGGCAGGCGCTCTTTACCCTCTCGGTCGGCGCGGGGACGATGGTCACCTACGCCTCCTACCTCGGCGAGGATCGGTCGCTCCCCTTCGACGGGTCGGTCATCGCCCTGCTCAACACGGGCGTCGGCGTGCTGGCGGGGCTGGTCGTCTTCCCGCTTTTGTTCTCGCAAGGCGTCGACCCCGGCACCGGGGGACCGGGGGCGCTCTTCGTCGGCATCGCCGGCGCGTTCGCCGCCCTCCCCGGCGGCGACCTCCTCGCCGTCGCCTTCTTCGGCGTCGTCTCCCTCGCCGCGCTGTCGAGTTCGATCAGCATGCTGGAGATTCCCGTCGCCGTCCTCGTCGACGAAGGGGGCTGGTCGCGACGACGAGCGGTGGGGACCCTCCTCGCGCTCGTCGCCGCCACCGGCGCCGTGACGGCCCTCCGACCGGCGCTGTTCGACGTCGTCGCCGGCACCCTCGTCGACCTGTTGCTCACGGGGGGTCTCCTCGCCTTCCTCCTCTTTGCGGCCTGGGTACTCGGCCGCGAGGCAGTCGAGGAGTACCTCACCGGCGCCGGCCCGGTCGCGGCCCGCCTCGCGACGCCGTGGCTGTTCGCCATCGGCGTCGTCATCCCCGTCTTCCTCGTGTTCACGCTCCTGACGACGGCGGGCGTCGACGCACGCTTCGGGTTCTGGCCCACCGTCACTACCGCCGTCGTCGCCGTCGCCGCCGTCCTCGTCGGCCTGCGGGGGCGGGCCGCGATCTGATCTGGCGGCGGAATCCTTTTGCCGGTCCTCGAACCTTGTTACTGGACGATGAAAGGTGGTCGGCCATGACCATGGAGGAGCGAATCGCGGAGCTCCGGGAGAAACGCGAACGCGCGCTCCTCGGCGGCGGTGAGGACCGGATCGAGTCCCAGCACTCGAAAGGGAAGATGACCGCACGGGAGCGGATCGACTACTTCCTCGACGACGGGACCTTCCGCGAGTTCGACCAGTTCCGCACACACCGGACCAGCAAGTTCGGGATGGAGGAGCGAAAGCTCCCCGGCGACGGCGTCGTGACCGGGTACGGCGAGGTGAACGGCCGGAAGACGTTCGTCTTCGCCCACGACTTCACCGTCTTCGGCGGATCGCTCGGCGAAGTGATGGCCGAGAAAATCTGCAAGGTGATGGACAAGGCGATGGACGTCGGCGCGCCCATCGTCGGTCTCAACGACTCGGCGGGCGCGCGCATCCAGGAGGGCGTCCGGAGCCTCGCGGGCTTCACCGACATCTTCCACCGCAACGAACAGGCGAGCGGCGTCGTCCCCCAGATCTCGGGCATCATGGGTCCGTGTGCCGGCGGCGCGGTCTACTCCCCCGCCATCACCGACTTCATCTTCATGGTGAACGACACCAGCCACATGTTCATCACCGGTCCGGACGTCATCAAGACGGTCACGGGCGAGGAGGTGAGCTTCGAGGAACTCGGCGGCGCGAGCACCCACGCCTCCCGAACGGGCGTCGCCCACCGCGCCTTCGAGGACGAGGAGACGGCGCTGGACAACATCCGGCGTCTGCTCTCCTATCTCCCGCAGAACAACGTCGAGGACCCGCCGCGGATCGACCCCTGGGACGACCCGGAGCGGTCGGCTGACGAACTGACGACCGTCGTCCCCGATCAGCCCCAGAAGCCCTACGACATGATCGACGTGATCGGGAGCGTCGTCGACGAGGGCTCCTTCTTCGAGGTGCACGACAGCTGGGCGAAAAACGTCGTCGTCGGCTTCGGCCGCCTCGACGGTCACTCGGTGGGGATCGTCGCGAACCAGCCGCGGTCCAACGCCGGCACGTTGACCGTCGACGCCAGCATGAAGGCCTCGCGGTTCGTCCGCTTCTGTGACGCGTTCAACGTCCCCATCCTCACGTTCGTCGACGTGCCGGGCTACATGCCGGGCACCGACCAGGAACACCGGGGGATCATCCGCCACGGCGCGAAACTGCTCTACGCCTACTCGGAGGCGACCGTGCCTCTCCTCACCGTCATCACGCGGAAGGCCTACGGCGGCGCCTACTGCGTCATGGCGTCCAAACACCTCGGCGCCGACGTGAACTACGCGTGGCCGACCGCCGAACTCGCCGTCATGGGACCCGAAGGTGCGGTGAACGTCCTCTACAGCGACGAACTGGAGGCTGCCGACGATCCGGACGCCCGTCGGGCCGCCCTCGTCGAGGAGTACCGCGAGGAGTTCGCCAATCCCTACACTGCCGCCGACCGCGGGTTCATCGACGACGTGATCGAACCGCAGGACACCCGGCGGCGCCTCGTCGACGACCTCCACATGCTCAAGACCAAACGCGAGAGCAACCCCGAGAAGAAACACGGGAACATCCCGATCTGAGATGCGCCTGAACGTCCCGGACGACGCCGACGACGCCGAGGCGGCCGCCATCGCCGCAGCCGTCGGCGCACACGTCCACGACGGCTACCTCGCGGCCGCAGCCGCGGCCGCAGGGGCCGCCGACGAGACGGAGACGTGGGCGGATCGCAAGTGGGCGTTCGCCGGCCGGATCGACGGACTGCAAGGCCGGTCGATCCGCGTCCCCGAGACCGCACCGACCGACGCCTGGACGGCGTCTAGCCGTACGGATCGCTTCTGACGCGATCAGTAGGCATATACGGACACCCCAGTAAGCATCCGGCGTGAGCGGAGAACACGGAGGGTCAGACGAGGCGACCGTCGGTCCCTCCGTCGGGAGTAACCTCGCCGACGTGCTCGACGACGGGGGGAGACGTGCGGGGCTGACCGGATGGTTGGAATCCATCGTCGTAGATATCCCGTCCGCGTGGCGACGACGGATCGGAGGTGGCGCCGTCGCCGGGATCGGGGCGATCCTGGCATCCGTCCCCCTGTATCACTTCTACCGTCACACCGCGTCGGTCGACGCCCTCCTCGGCGACGCGCTCCCGCTGGTGTTCGGCTTCGTGTTGCTCGGGACCGGCGCGTGGCTCGGCTGGCTCGGCGACGACGACATGGCCCCGCTGGTGGCTGCGTTCTGGGTCACGGTTGGGTCCCTCGTCACGACGGGCGTCGCGCTGTATTTCCTCTCGCTCCACGCCGCCCACGGCCACGTCGTCGAGTCGCCGTGGTTTCTCGTCTACGACATGAGTGCGACCGGCGCCGTCGCCGGACTCCTCATCAGTCGCTACGACGTGCGCTCGCGGCGCCGGCACCGTCGCCTGAGCCAGCGGGAGCGCCAGCTTCGAGCCGTGTTCGAGGGGACGCTCGACGCGCTCGTCATCACCGACGACGAGGGGCAGTACGTCGCCGCGAACCCCGCGGCCGCCGAGCTGTTCGGGCTTTCGCAGGCGGAACTGGTGGGGAAACGGATGGACGACTTCGCCAGGGAGACGACGGACGCCGACGACCGCTGGGAGACGGTTCTCGACGAAGGAGAAGCCCGCGGCGAGTTCGAACTCGTCAGCGCGGCCGGCGAACGCCGAACCGTCGCCTTCGCCGCCACCGCGAACGTCCTCCCCGGCCGTCACCTGTCCGCGCTCCGAGACGTGACTGCACAGGTCGAACACGAACGGGAACTCGGGCGGGAGCGCGCCCGCGTCGAGTTCCTCAATCGGCTCCTCAGGCACAACGTTCTCAACGGGATGAACCTCGTGCTGGCGAAACTCGACGCGCTCGAACCCGTGGTCGCGGACGAACGCCGCGACGACCTCACCGTGGCTCGCGACCGGAGCGAGGAGATCGTCGACCTCGTCCAGACCGCTCGCCGACTCGCGACCGACGTGTCGGCCGGGGGGACCGAGCGAACCATAGACGTTCGTGACCCACTGACCGACGCCGTCGAAGACGTGCGATCTACGTACGCAGAAGCGACGGTCGACTGCGATCTCCCCGACGACGCGGTGTGGGTTCGAGCCGACGGCATGCTCGAGACGGTGTTCGATCACCTCCTGACGAACGCGGTCGAACACAACGACGCCCCCGTTCGCGTCGCCGTCGCGGTCACGGTCGACGCCGAGACGGTCACGGTCACCGTCGCCGACGACGGCGACGGTATCCCCCCCGAGCGACGGTCACAGCTGTTCGAGGAGGGGGAGTTCACGCACACCCGCGACTGGGGAGGATTCGGTCTCTCTATCGTCCACGCGCTCGTGCAAGAGTACGACGGCCGCGTGTGGTCGACGCCAAACGAACCCAGCGGGACGGTCTTCCACGTCGAACTCGACCGGGTCCACGGGCCGCGCTCGACGGACGGTTACGGTCGCGAGTACGGCGAGGAATAGACGCGTTCAGGCGTTGGCGGCCGCGCTCGACTTCTTTCGGGTGATGTAGCCCGCGATTCGGTTGCGGACGCCCTTCGACTCCACGTTCGTCAGTTCGGTGACGCTCGCCTTGTTGGTCTCGAAGTCGGTGTTGAACGCTTCGGGATACCGCTCCAGCAGGAGCCCACCGAGCTGTTTGACGTATTTGGGTTTGATAGCCATATCCGTACGTTCCGCCTCTGGGCCACTAAAACGATTCGTTCCGTCGCTCCCGCCAGCCCGACAGGTCGTCGATCCGCGCGAACGCTTCGCGCTCCGCCGGGCCGCCACAGCGCTCGACCGTCTCCGCGAAGTACGCGAGGCGGTCGAGCAGGGCGTCGGTGCCGTAGGCGGGGACGTCCAGCCGCGACGCCGCCACCGTCGCGTCGACGACGGCGTAGAAGCCGCGATTGATCGTCGGCACCGTTCGCTCACGGACCGTCGCCGACCGAGGGGTGAGCGCCCAGCGCACCCACTCGGTCCCGCCTTCCTCGCCCGCCTCGATCCGTTCGGCGTCCACCTCGACCCACGCGGCCGCGCCCGGTCGGACCGGCTGGTCGGTCTCGGTCACGTCGAGGGCCGCGTCGACGAACTCGCGGGGGTCGGTCGTGAACTGGATCACGCCCCCGTCCCGGCGCTCGAAGTTGCCGCGGGTTCGAGTCCTCCCCCACGTCACGGCCGTCACGAGGTCGCCGGTCTCCTCGGGGGCGTGGAGACCGAGCGCCGCCTGGTTCCAGCGGTCGTTCGGGCCGAGCGTCGCGGCGACGGACTCGGTGACGCCGCGGAGCGCGACCGGCCAGTCGTCGGTGGCGTCCCCGCTCACACCCGCACCCCCCGTTCGAGCGCGACGAACGCGGCCGCGGCGGTGAGGTCGGCGGTCGTCCCCGGGTTGATCCCGTCGGCACGGAAGCGCTCGGCGAGTTCCTCGGCGGCGGCGAGGTCGTCACCCACCGCGGCGGCCTCGCGGCTCACCGCCCGCGCCCGCTCCTCGCCGTGTTCGACCGCGACGAGCGTGTCCGGGCGGTCGGCCAGCAACCCGAGGAAGGCGCGTGCGAGGCGGTCGGCGACCGGGCCGTCGTCGTCGAGCACCCGGTCGGCGGCCGCGAAGGTGCGCTCGAACCCGCTCGCCCACTCGGCGGCGTTGCCGTCGCGGTCCGCGCTCAGTTCCATCACGTCCGCGAGCGTGAGCCCCCGGTCGCGGAGCGTCGGCGCGGCGTCGGCGCCCCGACGCACGTCGAGGTCGGGGGCGTCGGCCGGCGGATCGTCGACCGCCACGTCGACGTGTTCGAACGCTCGGTAGAAGGCCACGGCGTCGTCGACGGTCGTCGACGCGACGACCGCTTCGAGTCCCGCGGGCGAGAGCCGATCCGTCGCGGCCGCGCGAACCAGCGGGACGAGCAAGAGGAGACAGCCGAACTGCGTGTTGCCGCCGTCCTGCTGGCTCATGCCGCGGACGGCGCGTTCGAACGCGTCGCCGAGGGGCGCGTCGCCGGCCGCCAGTTCGAGCCCCGACCGCGACCCGACCGCGCCGGTCAGGAACTGCTCGAACCGGAGGTCGTCGTGGTCGCGGTGGCGGTCGACGTTGCCCGGCTTGGGCGTGCTCGCCACCTCCAGCGTGAGAGCGAGTTCGGCGTGGTCGGCCGGCGAGAACCGCGGGCGAGGGTGGGTAACCGACCGTGGCTCCTCACCTTTTTCCGAGGACCGTGGCTCCTCGCTCGCCTCCGAGGACCGTGGCTCCTCGCTCGCCTCCGAGGACCGTGGCTCCTCGCTCGTCATCCGGACACCTCCTCGTCGAGACCGGTCCCTCGACCGCCGCGACGGCGCTCCCACTCGTCGACGGCGCGTTCGACTCGCCGAAGGATCGCCGGATCGTCGCTCGGGCGGCCGACGCTGACGCCGTCGGCGCCGTAGGCGAGGTACTCCCACGCGGTCGCTCGGTCGCGGACGCCGTTGTTGGCGAGGAGGAAGGAGTCGGGCACCGCGGCGGCGACGTCGGCGATCACGGGTTCGGAGTCCATCGCGTCGACGTGGACGACGTCGGCGCCGGCGTCGGCGACGGCCCGCGCGGTCGCCGGGAGATCCACGCCGTCGACCTCCGCCCGCACCTTCACGCTCACCGTCGCGCCAGCGTCGCTCCCGGCGGCGACGTAGTCGGCGAGGCGCTCCCGGTCGCGGAGCAACGTCTCGCCACAGCCGACGGCACACAGTTCGTCCTGCCGGCAGTGGGCGTTGATCTCGAGGACGGCGTCGTGGGCAGCACAGACGGCCGCCGCCTCGCGGACCGGATCGAGCGTCGCGCTCCGGACGTTCATCCCGGCGCGGACGGGCGCGTCGTCGAGGGCGGCGAGCTGGGCGTCGACGAAGGCCAGCGGATCGTCGGGCAGGAACTCGTCGCGACCGCGGGCGACGAGGTCGCGGGCGGCGGCCCGCGAGTCGGGGTCGAGCGCGACGCCGCCGAGGAGGGCGAGGTCGGCGTGGGGAGCGCCGGCACGCGCCCAGTCGGCGTCGGCCGCGCCGCTGAGGCTGGCGAGCGCGAGCATCAGGCCACCTCCGCGAGCGCGTCCGCGACGGTTCGGACGACGCGTCTGGCGTCGGTCTCGTCGTCGATCCGGGTGTCGGTCCGGACGACCGGGCGGTCGAGATCGGTCCCGTCGTCGACGTCGAGGACGAACGCGTCGACGAACGGGTAGGCGTCGGCGACGCCGGCGGTCGACGGATCGAGCCCCGTGCCGCGCATGAGTTCGGCGGCCGGCCCGGAGAAGACCCGGTCCTCGACGAAGGGGGAGACGGCGACGACCGGCACCTCGGCCAGGGCGTCGTCGACGCCGGGGAGCGCGCGGATGGGACCGACGCTCGTGACCGGATTGGAGGGGCCGATCACGACCGGATCGTCGAGGGCGTCGCGGACGGCCGGAGTCGGTTCGGCCGTCGTCGCCCCCCGGAACTCGACGCCCTCGACGGTGGGGGCGGCACGGCGAGCGACCCAGTACTCCTGAAAGTGCATCGCGCCCTCCTGAGTGTGGACGACGGTCGCCACCGGGTCGTCGCTCATCGGCAGGAGGGCGACGTCGAGTTCGAAGGCGTCCGCGAGGATGCGGGTCACCTCGGTCAGCGTGTGCCCCTCGTCGAGCAGGCTGGTTCGGGTGACGTGGACGGCGCGGTCGCGGTCGCCGATCTCCATGAACTCCGCGACGCCGGAGAAGCGACGCCAGCGGGCGAGCCGGCGGCCGGCCGTCTGGCGGTCGGGCGGGAGATAGCGCGGGCCGGGGGCGACGGATTCGGCGTCGTAGTCGGACCACGTCCGGCTGCCAGAGGGACCGTGTCCCTCGCTGTCGTCGGACCGCGTCCGGCTGCCAGAGGGACCGTCCAAATCGGCGGCGTCCGCGAGCCGCTGCAGTTCGTCGTGGGTGGCGGTCGTGTCGTCCTCGATCCCCCACCACGTCTCGCGGTCGAGGACGCCGCCGCCGGCGAAGAGGACGGTGTCGAGGTCGGGACAGACGAGGAGACCGCCGAGTTCCACGTCGTCGCCGGTGTTGGCGACGACCGTTACCTCGGCGGGATCGAACGCCGCATCGACCCCGTCGAGGAGCTTCGGCGTGCCCGTTCCGCCGGCGAGGAACGTAACCATGACCGGCGTAGAGGGCGGGTGGATTTGTGCCTTTGGGACCGCCGAGCGTGCGACGGGCGAACGCGGTTCGTGTGGTTTTACAGCTACGCCGGTCGAATCGGTGGATATGAGCCGTATCGACGTCCTTCGAGCGGACGTGACGCTCGACGAACCGACGCTGGTCGAGGGGTTCCCGGGCGTCGGGCTCGTCGGAAAGCTCGCGACCGACCACCTGTCCGAGACCTTCGAGATGGTCCACTACGCGGACGTCCACTGCGAGGGGCTGCCGCCGGTGGCGACGTACACGGGCGACGAGCGCGACCTGTCGACGCCGGTCCGCCTGTACGCCGATCCGGATCGGGACCTGCTCGCGCTCCGCAGTGACGTCCCCGTCTCGCCGGCGGCGGCGCTCGAGTTCGCGGAGTGCCTGTCGGAGTGGAACGCCGACACCGAGGTGACGCCGATCTTCCTCAGCGGGATCGGACGAGAGCGAGGGGAAGACGAGGTGCCGGCGCTGTACGGCGTCGGGACGGGTGACGCGAGCGACGCCCTCGACGCCGTCGGAATCGACCCGCCGGCGCAGGCGGGGCTGGTGTCGGGACCGACGGGTGCGCTTCTGAGCCACGCGGTCCGTACCGACGCGACGGCGACCTGCCTGATCGTCGAGGCCAGCCAGCGGTTCCCGGACCCGCAGGCGGCGGCCTCCCTCCTCGAACGGGGCATCGGACGACTGCTCGACACCGAGATTCCGGTCGACGAACTCGTCGACCGCGCCGAGGAGATCAGACAGGCCAAGCGGCGCCTCGCCAAGCGGATGCAGGGGACCGACGAGACGAGTTCGCAGGCGCGACCGCTCGGGATGTACCAGTGATCGCGTTCTGCAAGTCTTAAGCAACCCGAGGCGTTTCGTTCGACCATGCACGAGGATGCGGCCGACGGGACGGGGGCAGACGTCTCCCCGGAGGACGACGAATCGGGCGCCGACGCCGCTGCCGCCGACGTGGACGAGCGTGAACCGACCGACCTCGCTGACCGGGTCGCGGAACACGACGCCGAACTCGGTGCGGCCGTCGAAGAGCGGATCGAGGAACTCGAAGCCGAGTTGGCCGAGACGGAAGCGCGCGCCGCCGACCTCGAATCCCGGCTGAAACGCAAGCAGGCGGATTTCCAGAACTACAAGAAGCGCGCGAAGAAGCGCCAAGAGGAGATCAAAGCGCGCGCGACCGAGGACTTCGTGACGCGGCTGGTCCCGGTCCGCGACGACCTCGTGCGCGCGCTCGACCAGGACGAGAACGTCGACATCCGCGACGGCGTCGAGTCGACGCTGGAGGAGTTCGACCGCGTCCTCGAATCGGAGGACGTGACGCCGATCCAGCCCGATCCGGGAGACGAGGTGGACCCGACCCGCCACCAGGTGATGATGCGCGTCGAGAGCGAGCAGCCGGCGGGGACCGTCGTCGACGTCTACCGCCCGGGCTACGAGATGGCGGGGACCGTCGTCCAGGAGGCGCAGGTGACGGTCAGCGAGGAGGAGTAGCGGGGGCGAATTGCAGTTCTATATAAGTGTGTCCAGTGTGACCCGTTCGCACGATTCGTAATCGATAGACTGCGGCGGGGCGGAGTGGAACGAAACCTCACCCCGTCTAGTAACCTTTAACCGACCAAAACCGGTAATCACGGACAAGATGGCGAGCAACAAGATTCTGGGTATCGACCTCGGGACCACGAACAGCGCGTTCGCGGTGATGGAAGGGGGCGACCCGGAGATCATCGTGAACGGCGAGGGCGACCGAACGACGCCGTCGGTCGTCGCGTTCACCGACGACGACGAGCGGCTCGTCGGCAAGCCGGCGAAAAATCAGGCCGTCCAGAACCCCGAGCGGACGATCCAGTCGATCAAGCGCCACATGGGGGAAGAGGAGTACACCGTCGACGTCGACGACGACGAGTACACGCCGGAGCAGATCTCGGCGATGATCCTCCAGAAGATCAAGCGTGACGCGGAGGAGTATCTCGGCGACGAGGTAGAGAAAGCCGTCATCACGGTGCCGGCGTACTTCAACGACCGCCAGCGGCAGGCGACGAAAGACGCCGGCGAGATCGCGGGCTTCGAGGTCGAACGCATCGTCAACGAGCCGACGGCGGCGTCGATGGCCTACGGTCTCGACGACGAGTCCGACCAGACGGTCCTCGTGTTCGACCTCGGGGGCGGCACCTTCGACGTGTCCGTCCTCGACCTCGGGGGCGGCGTCTACGAGGTCGTCGCCACGAACGGGGACAACGACCTCGGTGGCGACGACTGGGACCAGGCGATCATCGACCACCTCGCAGCGGAGTTCGAGAGCGACCACGGCGTCGACCTCCGCGAGGATCGGCAGGCGCTCCAGCGGCTGAAAGACGCCGCCGAGGAGGCCAAGGTCGAACTCTCCTCGCGCAAGGAGACGGACATCAATCTCCCCTTCATCACGGCGACGGACAGCGGGCCGATCCACCTCGAGACGTCGCTCACCCGGGCGAAGTTCGAGTCGCTGACGAGCGACCTGCTGGATCGGACCGTCGAGCCGACCGAGCAGGCGCTGTCGGACGCCGGCTACACCAAAGACGACATCGACGAAGTGATCCTCGTCGGCGGGTCGACCCGGATGCCGCAGGTCCAGGAGAAAGTCGAGGACCTCGTGGGGCAGGAGCCGAAGAAGAACGTCAACCCGGACGAGGCGGTCGCGCTGGGCGCGGCGATCCAGGGCGGCGTCCTCGGCGGCGAGGTCGACGACATCGTCCTGCTGGACGTCACGCCCCTCTCGCTGGGAATCGAGGTCAAGGGCGGCCTGTTCGAGCGTCTGATCGAGAAGAACACCACGATTCCGACCGAGGAGTCGAAGATCTTCACCACCGCGGCGGACAACCAGACCTCGGTGCAGGTGCGGGTGTTCCAGGGTGAACGCGAACTCGCCGAGGAGAACGAACTGCTCGGCGAGTTCCAGCTGACGGGCATCCCGCCCGCGCCCGCCGGCACGCCCCAGATCGAGGTCGGCTTCAACATCGACGAGAACGGCATCGTCAACGTCGAGGCCGAGGACAAGGGGTCGGGCAACGCCGAGTCCATCACCATCGAGGGCGGCGCCGGACTCTCCGACGAGGAGATCGAGCAGATGCAGGAGGAGGCCGAGGAACACGCCGAGGAGGACCAAAAGCGCCGCGAGCGGATCGAGGCGCGCAACGAGGCCGAGAGCTCGATCCAGCGGGCCGAAACCCTGCTCGAGGAGAACGAGGAGGAGATCGACGACGACCTCGTCGCGTCCATCGAGGACGCCATCGCGGACGTCGAGGAGACGCTCGACGACGAGGACGCGACGACCGAGGAGCTCGAATCGGTCACCGAGGCGCTCTCCTCGGAACTCCAGGAGATCGGCAAGCAGATGTACCAGCAGCAGGCCCAGGCCGGCGCGGGTGGCGCGGGTGCCGACGCGGGCCCCGGCGGCATGGGCGGCATGGGCGGTGCCGGTCCGGGCGGTCCCGGCGGCGCCGGTCCGGGTGCCGCCGACGGCGACGAGTACGTCGACGCCGACTTCGAGGAGAAAGACGACGAGGACGAGGCGTAACCGAGCCGCGCTTTTCAAATAGGGAGCGACAGTAACTCACACAAATGACGGAGGACTTCTACGACGTGCTCGGGGTGTCTCGGGACGCCGACGAGGACGAGATCAAACGGGCGTACCGAAAGAAGGCATCGGAGTACCACCCCGACGTGAGCGACGACCCCGACGCCGAGGAGAAGTTCAAGCAGGTCAAGAAGGCGAAGGAGGTCCTCACGGACGAGGAGAAGCGACAGGCGTATGACCGGATGGGCCACGAGCGGTTCGAACAGGCCGAGAAGCGTGGCGGCTTCGACGGCGGCGGCGGTGGCGCGCAGGGGAACCCGTTCGGCGGCGCCGGCGGCGGTGGCGGTTTCGGCGACATCTTCGAGCAGTTCTTCGGCGGCGGTGGCGGTGGCCGTAACCGTCCCCGGCAGGGGCAGGACCTCCGCACGTCGCTCCAGCTAGATCTGGAGGAGGCGTTCGAGGGGGTCGAACGCGAGTTCACCGTTACTCGCCCGACGCGGTGTTCGGACTGTGACGGGGCGGGCCACCCGCCGGACGCCGACTCGGAGACGTGTCCGAACTGCGACGGTCGGGGACAGGTGACGCAGGTCCAGCAGACGCCGTTCGGCCGGATGCAACAGACGGGGACCTGCCGCCGGTGCGACGGCGAGGGAACCCTCTACAGCGAGACGTGTTCGACCTGCGGCGGCGAGGGGATGGTGCGCGAGGAGTCGACGCTCTCGGTCGACATCCCGGCCGGCATCCGCGACGGCCAGACCCTCCGGATGGAGGGCGAAGGGGCACCGGGTCCGAACCGCGGCCCCAGCGGCGACCTCCTGATCGAGGTGTCGGTCGCGGACCACCCCGACTTCGAACGCGACGGCGACGACCTGCACTACCAGCACCCCATCTCGTTCCCGCAGGCGACGTTCGGCGACACCGTCGAGGTGCCGACACTCGACGGGACCGTCGAGATGGACGTCCCCGGGGGCACCCAGAGCGGCGAGACGTTCCGACTGCAAGGGAAGGGCATGCCGCGTCTCCGCCGCCGGGGACGGGGCGACCTCTTCGTGCAGGTACAGATCGTGACGCCCGACAGTCTGAACGCCGAGCAGCGCGAAGCGCTGGAGCAGTTCGCGGAGGCGGGCGGCGAGGAAGTCGACGTCAACGAGGGCTTCTTCGAGCGGATCAAGAGCAGTTTCTAGATGCCCGTCTCCGTCCTCGGTGCCCTCGTCGCGCGCGACCGGCGGAGCGACCGAGTGGCCCTGCGGGTCGCCGCCCGCGAGCGGGCGTACAGCTACCGGGACTTCTGTACGACCGCGTGGAAGGTCGGCCACGCGCTCGGCCACCTCGGCGTCCACGCGGGGTCGGAAGTGGCGCTCGCACCCGATCCGGCACCACAGCCACTCCTGACGCTGTTCGGCGCCGCGTGCCTCGGCGCACGAGCGACGTTCGACGCCGGGGCGGACGCGCGAGTCGTCCTCGTCCCCGCTGATCGCGAGGGTGACGCCGACGCCCGCCCCGGACGGAAGGTCGTCGTCTACGGCGACGCACCCGACGGGATCGGGATCACCCACTGGGAGGAGACCGTCTGGAGCGAGAACCCCGCGATGCCCCCCGGCGAGCGCTCGGGCGACGAGGTGGCGCTCGACGCCGGGGGAGCGGCCTACACGCACCGCGAGCTACTGGCCGCGGCCGACGGCGTCGTCGACGCGTTCGGTCTCGACGCGGAGACGTCGGTGGCGCTCCGGGCACCCCTCACCGACCCGCGGGCGGTGGTTGCAGGGGTGATCGCGCCGCTTCTGGCGGGCGGGACGGTCGTCCTCCCGGACGGCGACGCGAGCGCGGACGTGACCGTCGTCGCGGACGAGGGCGGCCGTCTCTCCGTGGCCGACGTGGTGCTCTGACCGGGAGCCGTCGGCCGATATCATCGCCGGGGATAGGTTTATGATGGATACTTGCAGTGTGTGGGAATGTCTATGACAGTCAGACAGCGGGTACAGTCGTTCGGACGGACCATGGCGGACTGGTCGGAGAAGTGGGTACCGAGCCCGTTCCTGTTCGCGGTGATCCTGACGGTCATCGCGTACGTAGCGGCTATCGCGTTCACACCCGACGGACCGTATCAGAACATCCAGAACTGGTACGACGGCTTCTGGACGCTCCTGACGTTCGCGATGCAGATGGTGCTGATCCTGGTCACTGGCTACGCCGTCGCCGACTCGGATCTCGTGAGTAGCTACCTGAACAAACTGGCATCGATCCCGAACGACAACACACAGGCGGCGGCACTCGTGGCGGCGGTCGCGCTCGTCTTCGGCTACTTCCACTGGGGGATCGGTCTCATCGTGGGGGCGATCTTCGCCATCTTCGTGGCCCGGGCGGGCTACGAACGGGGGAAGACCTTCCACTACCCGATCCTCTGTGCGGCGGGCTACACGAGCCAGACCATCTGGCACGTCGGCCCCTCGACCAGTGCGGGACTGCTCTCCGCGACCGAGGATCACCCATTCCAGGACGTGATCGGCATCGTCCCGCTCAACGAGAGCGTCTTCACGATCTACGCGTTCGGCATCGCCGTCCTCGTGTTCGTGACGGTGATCCCGGTGCTCGCCTTCCTCTCCCCCGACGAGGAGGACGCGACGGGGATCGAGGAGTACGCCCCGAGCCTGTTGAAAGGCGAGGACGCCGAGGAGGCGGTCGCCGACGGCGGCACGGTGCGGACGGACGTACAGGTGTCCCGTTCGCCGGCCGACCGCCTCAACGACAGCCGAGCCATCGCCTACCTCATCGCCACCGGCATGATGGTGTACGTGATCCAGTACTTCGTCAACGCCGGCGGCATCGGGGAGGCGCTCGACCTCAACGTGTTCAACTTCACGTTCATCGCGCTCGGTCTCTACCTGCACAAGACGCCGGCGGCGTACATGGATACGATCCGTGACGCGACGGAGGGGGCGGCGGGAATCATCCTGCAGTTCCCCTTCTACGCGGGTATCCTGGGCATCATCAGCAACTCCGGACTCTCGGACCTGATCGCTGAGGCACTGCTCGCGGTGGCGACGCCGGAGACGTTCCCGGTGATCGCGTGGCTGCTCGGCGGGTTCATGAACCTCTTCGTCCCGAGCGGCGGCGGCGAGTGGGGGATCATCGGCGGCGTCGTCGGGAGCGCGGCGATCGAACTCGGCGTCCCGCCGGGCAAGGCCATCGTCGCCTACGGCGTCGGCGACATGTGGACCAACATGTTCCAGCCGTTCTGGGCGATTCCGCTCCTGGGACTGACCCGCGTTCGCGCCCGCGACATCCTGGGCTACACGATGATCGTCATGCTGGTGCTGTTCCCGGTGTTCGCGCTGGGGCTGTACTTCCTCCCGTACTGAGCGGCGACTCCAGTTCCGCGCGAGCGGCCGTCGACGCCGCTCGTCGGTCGCGCGTCGGCGTTTCCAGCGAGCGGGAAGGACCGGCGGATATTTGCGACCCCGATTCATACATTTCCTCGTCGACAGTTCGGCGAATAGCGAGTCGACGAACGACACACGGACCAAGTTACACCAATGGACATCACAGATATCGTCTCGCAGGACTACATCGAGTACTCACCCGACACTCGCGTGTCGAAACTGGTCGGCGCATTCGACGATCCGGACGTGAAGGGCGTCATCGTCCAGGGCGACACGTTCGAAGGAGTCGTCACGCGCCGGCAACTCGCCACGTCGCACCACCAGCCCAACGAGAAGATCGGATCGCTGGTCTGGCACGTCCCCCGACTCGCCCCGGACCAGGACATTCGCGAAGTCGCGCAGTTGATGATCGACAGCGACTCGAAGCTACTGCCCGTCTTCGAGGGCGCGTCGTTGACCGGCGTCGTCACTGCCGACGACGTGCTCCGAGCGGTACAGCCGTTCCTGGACGCGGCGACCGTGGCGCAGGCGTACACCGCCGACCTCGTGACCCTCGATCCGGACACGACGGTCGGCGAAGCGCTCAACGCCTTCCGGGAGCACCGCATCACTCACCTCCCGGTCGTCGAGGGGGGATCGACCGTCGGCGTCCTGAGTCTCTACGACGTGACGGAACTCACCGTTCGCTCGGTGTCGGGGAGTCAGGGCGGCGACACGAGCGGGACGGGAACGGACTCGTTCGGTGGCGACCTCTCGAAGGGCGCCGGGCGGTCACGCGGCGGCGGATTCGGCGCCCGGGAGGGCGAACTCGAACGAATTCTCGATCTGCCGATCCGCGACGTGATGACCTCACCGGTCCGGACCATCGACCGGGACGAGACGCTCGACGTGGCCGTCGACGAGATGTTCGCGGTCGGTGGGTCGTCGCTGGTCGTCACGTCGGACGGGCAGCCCGACGGCATCGTCACGAAGACGGACGTCCTCGACTCGCTGACGTGGGAGGCCGGCGGCAACCGGAGCGTCCAACTCTACGGCTCCGACCTGCTGGACGACATGAACTACGAGGAGGTGGTGGCGATGATCGACAAGTTCGACGACCGGGACCACGGGATGAACGTCATCGACGCGAAGATCCACCTCCACGAACACGACGAGACGCTGCGGGGGACGCCCCTCTTGCTCGCGCGCATCCGTCTGCACACCGACCGCGGTCAGTACATCGCCTCGGGCGAGGGGTACGGCGCGAGTCACGCGATCAACGAGGCGCGAGACGTACTCGAACGCCGGATACGCGACGAGAAGACTCACGGGCAGACGAAGAAACACCCGGACGAGGCGTTCTGGGAGAGACGCTTCGGGTGGCTGCTCGAAGCGTGAACGGGCGGGGGTTCGCCTCGCTACCGCTGTAATCGACGCCCAGCAAATCCTTTTAGTGCCCCGTTCACTACGTCGGGGCATGTACGTCCGGGATGCCAAGAACCGAGACGAGGTCTGGTTGCTCGACCACATCGAGGAGATGGGCCTGGACGACGCCGCCTTCCGGTCGCGGGATTACGTCATCGCCGTCGACGAGGAGACGGACGAGCGGGTGGGGTTCGGGCGCATCCGCATCCACAAGACCGACGAGGGCGACTACTGCGAACTCACGGGAATCGGCGTCCTGCCGGCGTGGCGTGGACAGGGCGTCGGCGCACACGTCGTCGAACGGCTGATCGAGACGGCGGAGACGGAGGGGTTCGAGACGGTGTACTCCTTGACCGACGAGCCGGGATACCTGACCCAGTTCGGCTTCGACCCGACCGAATCGGGCGAGTTACCGGAGAAGATTCGCGAACGGCTGGCGATCAAACGGGAGACGGTCCAACCCGACGCCGTGGCGACGAGCGTCGAGGTCGACTCGTTCGTGATGCCCGACCGCCTGCGCGAAGCGTTCAAGAACGCGACACCGCACGATCCGGCCGAGGAGTCGACGGTCGAGGACGCCGAGGACTTCGGCATCGACCCCGACAGCGCCACCTACAAGTACGACACGGGGCGCTGACGGGATCAGGTCCGGTCGTCGAGGAAGTCGGTGCTGAACGCGAGCCACGCGAGGACGGTACAAAACAGGATGGGCGGCAGGATGGCGAACGCCCAGAGTGGCTCGATCCCCCAGAAGAGGAGCAAGAGCACGTCGGCGAGACCGAGCAGCAGGAACGGCGTCACCGCGAGGAGCGCGCGTCGGCGGTTCGGCCCGGACTCCTCGCCCTGTGAGAGTGCCATACACGGTCTCGGCGTTCGGCGACCAAAAGTTCCTCGGGTCGTCAGGAAGTATATGCCCCGGCGGAACGTACTCGACGAGCGTGCCCGACGAACTCGTCCGACGCGCCCGAGAGGCCCTCGACGCGGCGTACGTTCCCTACTCCGACTACACGGTCGGTGCGGCGATCCGGACCGCCGACGGCACCGTCTTCACCGGCTGTAACATCGAGAACGCGAACTTCAGTAACAGCCTCCACGCGGAGGAAGTCGCCGTCGCCGAGGCGATCAAGCGCGGCCACCGGCAGTTCGACCGCCTCGCCGTCACCTCGGGGGCGCGCGACGGCGTCACCCCCTGCGGGATGTGCCGACAGACGCTCTCGGAGTTCTGTGACGACGACCTGCCCGTGGTCTGTGACGAAGGCGACGGGGCGACGAGCGAGTACACGCTCGGCGAACTGCTACCAAACACGATTGGCCCGGAGACGCTAGAAGAAGCCAATCGTTTTTCTAAGAAATAAATTAGAAATCATTCGCCCACTCTACTCCATGAGAAATTAATGATCTAGTACGAAATCGGGGTTTGAGACAACATGGCACAGGAAGATTTTTGTACGTGGCGTGTCACTGTAGTGACGACATGGCAAACCTCGTCGAACCAACAACCGAGTCGGTGGACCCGTCGGCCTGCCCGTCCTGCGAGAACGACGTGACGAACGTCCAGGGCATCTACACCTGTTCGGCCTGTAACTGGGTCACGCCCGAGTACCGGTAGCCGCGCCCGACGATATTTGTCGGTCCTCGCTGTACGTTCGTCCATGACGACCGACGCGGACGAGCGCCAGTACCACCTCGAAGTCGCATCGGGCGACGTCGCCAACACCGTCCTGCTCCCCGGTGATCCCGGCCGGGTAGACGTCGTCACGGACTGCTGGGACGACGCCGAGACGGTAGCCACCCACCGCGAGTACCGCACCGCGACGGGGAGCTACGAGGGAGCGCCGCTGTCGGTCACCTCGACCGGCATCGGGAGTCCGTCCGCGGCCATCGCCGTCGAGGAACTCGCTCGCGTCGGCGCGGAGACGTTCGTCCGCGTCGGTTCCTGCGGTGCCCTCCAGCCGGAGATGGACGTGGGGGATCTGGTCATCACGACCGGCGCGGTCCGGGGCGAGGGGACGAGCGAGGAGTACGTCCGCGAGGACTACCCCGCCGTCGCCGACCACGCCGTCGTCTCGGCGCTTGTCGCGGCCGCCGAACGCCTCGGCTACGACTACCACTGCGGCGTGACGATGAGCACCGACAGCTTCTACGCCGGGCAGGCCCGGGAGGGGTTCGAGGGGTTCGAAGCCGCCGGCAGCGAGTCGTTGCTCGACGACCTCCGCGCGGCGAACGTCAAGAACGTCGAGATGGAAGCGAGCGCCGTCCTCACGCTGGCGAACCTGTACGGGCTCCGTGCCGGCGCGGTGTGTACCGTCTTCGCCAACCGCTCGACCGGCGAGTTCCGCACCGAGGGCGAGGGTCGGGCCGCCGAGGTTGGGAGCCTCGCCGCCGCACTCCTCCACGAGATGGACGAGCGACGTGCGGACGCCGGCGCCGACGCGTGGCACGCCGACCTCTCGCTTCGGTAGGAGCGGCCGTCGACGGCGGCGGGCGATTCAGCCGCGCTCGCAGTCGTTCCAACACCCCTATAACCGACCCCGGTCGAGTGGAGCGTATGACCGCTCAGGTCGTCGTTCTCGGGTCCGGCTACGCGGGTGCGGGTGCCGTCAAACGGTTCGAAGACGTGAACGACGGGACCGCGGAGCTGACCTGGATCTCCGAGCACGACTATCATCTCGTCCTCCACGAGACCCACCGTGTCGTTCGCGACACGAGCGTCGCCTCCAAGATCACGATTCCAGTCGAGGAGATCAAATCCCCGGAAACGACGTTCCGGCAGGACCGCGTCACCGGCGTCGACGTCGACGACCGGACCGTCCACCTGGAGACGGGCGATCCGGTCGACTACGACTACTTGCTGATCGCGCTGGGGAGCCGTACCGCCTTCTACGGGATCGAGGGGCTGAAAGAACACGCTCACACGCTCAAGGGACTCGACGACGCCCGCGAGATCCACGACGACGTGGCCGCCGCGGCCGCCGAGGCGACCCGTTCCGATCCGGCACAGGTCGTCGTCGGCGGCGCCGGTCTCTCCGGCATCCAGTCCGCGGGCGAGATCGCCGCCTACCGCGACGAGCACCGCGCGCCCATCGACGTGACGCTGGTCGAGGGGCTGGACGAGGTACTCCCCGGCAACGATCCCGAACTGCAGGGGGCGCTCCGCAAGCGCCTCGTGGAGGCCGACGTCGACATCATGTGCGGCGAGTTCGTCTCGAAGGTCGACGCGGAGACGATCTACGTCGGCGGTAGCGAAGAGGAAGCGCCGACCGAACTCGACTACGACGTGTTCCTCTGGACCGGCGGCATCACGGGCCAGGACGAACTCGAAGACGCGGACGTCGACAAGGACGACCGGAGCAACCGGGTGTACGCCGACCGCGACTTCCGGACGAGCGACGACCGGGTGTTCGCCATCGGGGACACGGCTCTCGTCGAGCAGGGACCGGAGGAGTTCGCGCCACCGACCGCACAGGCCGCGTGGCAGGCCGCCGACGTCGCGGGCGAGAACCTCTTCCGGGCCGCGAAGGGGCGGTCGCTCCGGTCGTGGACCTACGACGACAAGGGGACGCTCGTCTCGGTCGGGGACGAGGCGGTCGCCCACGGCGTCGACGTCCTGCCGATCAACACGTTCGGCGGACTGGGCGCGGAGACGCTCAAGAAGTTCGTCGCCACCCGCTGGATCGCGGACGTCTCCTCCGTGGGGCGGGCCATCGACGCCTGGTCGGATATGTGACCGCTCAGTGCTCGGCGGGTTCCGCCGGCGCCCGCATGTCGTCGATGCGGAGGATGAGGATGTTGTCGGTGTCGTCCTTGCCGTCGACGGTGCCGTCGACGACGAGCTTCGACAGCGGCGTCGGGCCGACGCGGACCTTGTCGCCCTCGTGGAACTCCCGGACCGAACCCTGGACGTGAATCTCGGCGCGACAGAGGTCGGGATGGTGGACCGAGGAGAGGTCGATCTCGCCGACGTTCGCGGTGTCGACGGGTTCGCCGTTGTGCAGGAGCGGGACGGCTGCCGGTTCGTCCATCTGATCGACGTCGAGGGCCTCGTAGGCGTTCGCAGTCGGCTTGTAGCCACCTTTCGGTCCCGGTACTCCCTCGACGAGCTGGAGGGCTTTCAGACTCTGCATCTGGTTGCGAATCGTCCCCGGGTTCCGGTCGACCTCGTCCGCGATGTCCTCGCCCTTGACCGCGTCCTCGGTCTCACGGTGGAGGTTGATGAGGGCGGTGAGGATCGTCTTCTGGCTCGACGTTAGTTCGATTGATGACATACCTCACGGTTGGTCATTCGCATTATTAAATTCGATGGATGTGCGGATCGGATTCGAACTGCGGTCGGTCACCCGACGAGAAAGCGATACCGCTTTGCATCCGTCTGCCGAGACACCGCCCATGAGAGACAAGCGTATCCTCGTCACCGGTGGGGCAGGGTTCATCGGCTCGAACCTGGCGAACCACCTGGCCGCCGACAACGAGGTGATCGCCCTCGACGACTGCCACCTCGGCACCCCCGAGAACGTCGCCGACGGCGTGCAGTTCGTCGACCGGAGCGTCCTCGACGACGACCTGCCGACCGACGTGGACGTCGTCTTCCACCTCGCGGCCTACTCCTCGTACACGATGGTCGAGGAGCACAAACGCGAGGCGACGCGCGTCAACGTCGAGGGGTTCGTCAACACGGTCGAGCAGGCCCGCGAGGACGGCTGTGACACCGTCGTCTACGCCTCCACGTCCTCCATCTACGGCTCCCGGACCGACCCATCGCCCGAGGACATGCCCGTCGAGGCGCGCACCTGCTACGAGGCGTCGAAGCTCGCACGGGAGCGCTACGCCGAGTACTTCGGCCACCACTACGGGATGTCCCTCGCCGGTCTCCGCTTCTTTTCGGTCTATCAGGGCTACGGCGGCGCCGAGGAACACAAAGGCGAGTACGCCAACACCGTCGCGCAGTTCACCGACGCCATCGCGAACGGCGAGGCGCCGGTCCTCTTCGGCGACGGCACACAGACCCGCGATTTCACCCACGTCGACGACGTGGTGCGGGCCATCGAACTCGCCGCCGACCACGAACTCGACGGCGTCTACAACGTCGGGACCGGCGAGAGCTACGACTTCAACACGATGGTCGAGATGATCAACGAGGAACTCGGGACGGACGTCGACCCCGAGTACGTCGAGAACCCCCTGCCGGTCTACGTTCACGACACGCTGGCCGACGCGACGAAACTCCGGGAGGCGACCGGCTGGGAGCCGGACGTCGACTTCGAGGAGGGGGTCGCGCGGGTGTGTGCGCCGTATCGAGACTGAATCGGCTTCCGTGGATTCGGTCAGTCCTCGTCGTCGCTTTCGACGCGTCCCGCCGGGAGCACGGCCACCGACGCCACCGAGTCGCCGGCTTCGAGCGACATCACGATCACGCCCATCGTGTTGCGGCCCACGGTCGAGACGTCCTCGACGGGCGTGCGCATGATCTGGCCGTTCTCGCTCATCACGACGAGGTGGTCGCCGGGGGCGACGGCGTCGATGGCACAGGCCGGGCCGTTGCGCTCGTTCGCCTTGATGTCGATGAGTCCCTTGCCGTACCGGGACTGCTGACGGTAGGCGTCGACCGGCGTCCGCTTGCCGTAGCCGTTGTCGGTGACGGTGAGCACCCAGCTGTGGTCGGCCGGATCGACCGCCGCGAGACCGACTACGTGGTCCGCCCCCTCCAGCTTGATGCCGCCGACGCCGCGGGCGTTCCGCCCCATCGGCCGCACCTCCGACTCGTCGAAGCGGATGCTCATGCCGCCGGCACTGGCGACGATCAGGTCGTGCTCGCCGTGGGTCAGCTCCACGTCGACGAGTTCGTCCCCCTCCTCCAGGCTGATGGCCCGGATGCCGGTCGAGAGGATGTTGCCGAACTCCTCGACGGCGGTGCGTTTCACCCGGCCGTTCCTGGTCGCCATCGTGAGATACCGGCCGGCGCCGTCCTCCAGGTTCTCGCAGTCGACGACGGCTTCGATCTCCTCGTCGTCGTCGAGATCGAGGAGGTTGACCGCCGACTTGCCGCGGGCGGTGCGGCTCATCTCCGGCACCCGGTAGGTCTTCAGCTTGTACACCTGTCCGTGGTTGGTGAAACAGAGCAGGTAGTCGTGCGTGTTCGCGAGGAAGACCGAGGAGACGCGGTCGCCCTCCTTGAGGTCGGCTCCGATGATCCCCTTGCCGCCCCGGTTCTGGGCGCGGAACGCCGACAGCGACATCCGCTTGATGTAGTCGTCCTCGCTGACGACGACGAGGGTGTCCTCCTGCGGGATGAGGTCCTCGTCG